>Ga0134121_10000317_pt1 | contig 56878 bp, 50 predicted proteins | sample KB301_FD_96463 | JGI IMG/M metagenome (GOLD analysis project Ga0134121, IMG submission 96463) | Terrestrial soil microbial communities without Nitrogen fertilizer from Kellogg Biological Station, Michigan, USA - KB3-0-1 | ecosystem: Environmental > Terrestrial > Soil > Unclassified ...
GCCATCGCCACGGTCGTGTCGCGGCGCCTGAGCGGCGCCTACCTCGCGTACCAGCCGCCGATGCTGCCGAGCCTCGTGTCCACCTGGGAGCTGGGCTACTACCTGCTCATGGGGCTGGGATTCGGGATCGCGGGGGTGCTTTTCCTGTGGGGCGTCCGGGGCGGCGGCCGCCTGTTCGAGCGTCTGCCGATCGCGCCGCAGCTCAAGCCGATGGTGGGGCTGGGGATCGTCGGGCTCATCGGCCTCGAGTTCCCGCACGTCTTCGGCAACGGGTACGACACCGTCGACCTGGTGCTGCACGGGTCGCTGCCGCTGCTGTTGGTCCTGATCCTGCCGGTGCTCAAGACCGCGGCCACCGCCGCCACCGCCGGCTCGGGCGGCGCGGGAGGGATGTTCACGCCGACGCTGTTCGTGGGGTCGATGCTCGGCTCGGCCTACGGGTCGTGGGCGCACTCGCTGTCGCCGCTGACCACCGCCAGCCCGATCGTCTACGCGCTCGTCGGCATGGGGGCGATGCTGGCGGCGACGACGCAGGCGCCGCTCACCGCCATCTTGATGATCTTCGAGCTCACCGGCGACTTCCAGATCCTGCTGCCGCTCATGTTCGCGTGCGGGCTGTCGATCGTCATGGCGCGCCTCGTCGGCGGGCGTTCGCAGTACACCGCCGCCCTCGAGGAGCGCGGGGTGCGGCTCGGCGGCCGTCTCGAGGAGCTGGTGATGGACACCATCCTCGTGCGCGAGGTGATGCGACAGGGGGTCTCGGGGGTGCCCGAGAACGAGCCGCTCGACGGCGTCGTGCGGCGGATGATGGACGAGGGGCGCAAGGAGCTCTACGTCGTCGGCGACGAAGGCACCTTCAAGGGGGCGATCACGCTGGCGGAGATGTCGGAGCCGCTCAGCCATCCCGAGTCCCTCAAGATTCTCAAGGCCGGGATGGTGGCCGACCGGGACGTGCCGACGTTGCGCCCCGACGACCGCCTGAGCGAGGCGATCGGACGCTGGTCGCACCTGAGCCTCGACCGGCTGCCGGTCGTCGAGAACGGCCGATACCTGGGAGAGCTCGCGGCCGGCGACATCCTCTTCCTGTACAGCCAGGAGGTGCTGCGCAAGGAGGCGCGCCTCGCCCGCTTCGACCGCAGCGGCGGCTCGAAGGCCGGCACCACCTACGTCGAGCTGCCCTCCGAGTACGTCGTCGCCGAGGTGACGCTGCCGCACGGCTTCCGCGGGCTCACCCTGCGGCAGCTCGATGCGCGCCGCCGCTTCGGCCTGAACATCCTGGAGCTGAAGCGGCGCGGCGCGCGTCCGTCGGCCGAGCAGCGCATGATGGCCGACCCCGACATGGTGCTGGAGGCGGGGGACACGCTCATCGTGGTGGGACGTCCGGCCGAGATCGCCGTGTTCCGGCAGGGCTCCCAGGAGCGCAGCGCCGTCCCGGCCGGCTAGACGTCGGGCTTCTTCTTCAGGACCGCCAGGTCGTCGCGGAATTCGGATCGCGCGCTGATGTAGTCGTCGTGCTCCAGGTGCAGCTCGCGCGAGATGCGGCGGATCTCGTTCTCCTCGACCACCGAGACGTCGTGGTCGGCGGCGGCCACCTCGAACAGGCAGCGCAGGAGATCCCGCTTCTGCTCCGGCGTCGACATCTGGTCGAATTCGCGCGCCACGAGGTAGTTCTCGCTGCCGCCGAGCAGGCGGTTCTGCATCTTGGCGGAGGCGACCACCAGCATGGCCTGCGCCCGCGGCAGCCGACCGTGGGTCATGACGACCTCCTCCATGCGGGCCGTCTCGACGTCGCTCGTCTGCAGGTCGGCGCGCGCCACGCGGCTGAGCAGGTACGCGAAGGCGGCGATGAAGCGCGCCTCATCGGGAGGCAGCCGGTCGAGCTCGGTGACGATGACGCGCACGCTCTCGATGTCGGCCGCCTCGCCGTCGCGCCCCGGCGGCCCGGTCCCCGTTCCGGGAGGGCCGAAGCCGAGCCAGTTCAGGATCGTGCCGTGTCCAGTTCGGTTTGCCATGTCCGGTAGTCTCTCATCATGCAGCGGCTCATGACGACCTCGAGTCCGGCGGCCCGGGCCCGCCCGGCCGACGCGTTGTGCGCCAGGCCGTCCTGCATCCAGATCGCCTTCGCGGAGGCTCGGATCGCCTCGTCCACGATGCCCGGGATGAACTCGACGCGCCGGAAGATGTCCACGATGTCCACGGGACCGGGGAGCGAGGCGAGATCGGCGAAGAACCGCAGGTCGGGCGTGGAGCGCCCGTGCGGATTCACCGCGAAGACCTCGTACCCTCTGGATGCGAGGAACCGCCCGACCCGGTACGAGTCGCGGGAGGGATCGTCGGAGTGGCCCACGACGGCGATGCGACGGGCCCGCGCCAGCAGCGCGCGGATCGCCTCGGGCGCCGGATTGCCGCGCGGCAGCTCGCAGCCGTCGCTCACGAGTGCCCTCCGGACGCCGCGGGCGCCGCGGCGTTGGCGCGCTCGACGAGCGCCCGGAAGCGCGGGTCGCCGCGCAAAGTCGTCAGGTCCTCGTCGTCCGCCATCTGGTTGCCGCGCGTCCAGCCATTGTCCACCGCCTGGGTCAGCCAGTCGAGCGCGGTGTTCCGGTCGCCGCGCAGAGCGGCGGTGCAGCCGAGGTTGTACAGCAGGCTCAGGGTCAGCGGATGGTGGTCGCCGAGCAGGCGGCGGTCCCGTTCGAGCGCCTCCTTCTGCAGCGGCTCGGCCCGGGCATACAGATGCTGCACCGAGTAGATGTTCGCCAGATTGTCGAGGCTGCTCAGCGTGTCGGTATGGTCGTCGCCGAGAACGCGCCGCCGGCGGGCCAGGTTGTCCTCGAGGATCGCCTGGGCCTCGGGCCAGCGATGCAGTTGATCCAGGAGCGTCGCGTAGTCGTTTCTCGCGCTCAGGGTCATCGGGTGGTCCGGTCCGAGGACCCGCTTCATGCGCTCGAGCATGTCGAGGAACAGCGCCTCGGCCTCCCGCATGCGGCCGGAATGTTCTTCCAGGTCGGCCAGCTCGAGCATCGTCCCGAGTGTGTTCGGGTGGTCCACGCCCATCACCCGCTTCTGCCCGTCGAGCGCCTGCCGCAGCAGCGGCTCCGCGTCGGAGGATCGCCCCGTGTTGCTCAAGACCGCCCCCAGCTCGCTGCGAGCCATCAGCGTCCCGCGGTCCTCGGGCCCCAGGGTGCGCTCCCGTCCCTCGAGAATACGGCGGAGCGCCGCCTCCTGCTCCTGGACACGCCCCTGCGCGGCGTAGACCCAGGCCAGCCCCTCGAGGGGGATGAGCGTGTCGGGGTCGTCGTCGCCGTCGGTCTTGCGGCGACCTTCGTAGGTCCGACGGTACATCACCTCCGCCTCCGCGGCACGACCTTGCAGGTGAAGGTTCATGGCGAGGTCGTTCATCGCCGCGAGTGTTTCCCGCGCTTCCGCCCCATAGATGCGGCTGCGAAGCGCGACCGCCCGTTCGAGGAGCGGCGCCGCCTGCGCGTAGAGGCCGAGGCCCAGGTAGGACGACCCCATCGTCTGCATGAGGGTCGCCTGCACGTCCGGTTGGTCCGCCAGCTCGCGGTCGATGCGCTCCGTGCCGAGGTCGAGCATCTGACGCGCGGTGAGATCGCGTCCCATCGCGTTGTTGGGATGGGATTGGTCGAACAGGCGCTGGAGAAAGAGCGAAACCTGCGAAGCGGTCGCGGCCTCCCTCCGGGCCCGGTCGCGCTCGGCGGCGATGCGCCGCGCCTGGAAGGCGGCGAACAGGGCGAACGCGACGACCAGCAGGAGCACCAGCCCGGCCGCGACGAACGGAGCGGTATGGCGACGCACCAGCAGCCGCAGCTGGTACGCCGTGCTCGGCGGTCGCGCCTGGATCGGCTGACCGGCGAGGTAGCGTCCCAGGTCCTCGTCGAGCGCGGCCACGGTCTGGTAGCGGCGCACCGGCTCCTTTTCGAGCGCCTTGCGGCTGATGACCGCGAGGTCGTGATCGAACCGGAACCGGGCGCCAGGCGCCGGTCGCAGCGGGCGCGGCGGCTGCTCGCAGATGATGCGCGCCGCCTCGGGGAGATCGGCGCCGTCGAGGTCGTACGGCGGCTGTCCCGACACCATGCGATGGAGCAGGACGCCGAGCGAGTAGACGTCGGTGCGCACGTCGATCTCGTCGCGGCGGCCGCGCACCTGCTCCGGGCTCATGAACGGAAGCGTCCCCTGGACCCGGCCGAAGGCGGTGAGCGCCGTCGCCTCGGCGTCCTCGCCGGTGATGCGCGCGAGTCCGAAGTCGAGGACCTTGACGTCCGGCGCCTCGTCGTACGGTCCGCTCCCCGAAGGGTGCGGTGCGGAGGTGAGCTTCTCCGGCAGGACGAGGATGTTGGAGGGCTTGAGGTCGCGGTGGATGACGCCGCGCTGGTGCGCGTAGGCGACCGCGGCGGCGATCTTCCGGAACAGGGCCAGCCGGCGCCGCAGCGCCTCGCGGGTGCGCGGCGGCCCCTCGGCCTCGAGGTGCTGCGACAGGGTCGTCCCCTGCACCAGCTCCATGGCGAAGAAGTGCTCGCCGTCCACGGTCGCTCCCGATTCGTAGATCGCCGCGATCGACGGATGGCGCAGCCGCGCCAGGCTCTCGCTCTCCCGCTGGAACATGCGGACGGCGACCGGATCGACGTGCCGCCCGCCGAGGATGACCTTGAGGGCGACCGGGCGCCGCGGGCTCTGCTGCTCGGCCTCGTACACGACGCCCATGCCGCCGCGGCCGATCTCGCGCACCAGACGATACGGACCGATGGCGCGGCCGGCGGCGGAGCCGCCCGCGCGCGGCGATCCCGAACCGCCGGGAGCGTCCAGGACGCTGCGGGCCTCGTCGTTGTCGTCTTCGGGGGGCGGGACGTCTGCGGGAGCGCCGAGGAAGGAGAGGCCGGCGGCCTCCTGGTCGGCGCGCAGCAGGGCTTCGATATCCTCGCGCAGACGGGGATCGGAGGCGCAGGCCCGATCGAGGAACCCGGCCCGATCGCCCGGCTCGAGCGCCAGCGCCTCGCGCAGCAGCGGCGCGAGGGTGCGCCAGCGATCCGCGTCGGGGAGGCGGCTCATGCCATCGCACCCGCGCTCATCGCGCGGGCCCGGCGATCACGCGGGCGCCCCGTCGGGCGACGACGGCCCGCCGGTGAGCTCGCGGTACAGGAGCGCGCGCGCCATGCGCCAGTCGCGGTTGACGGTGCGGGCGTCGATGCCGAGGACCTCGCCGGCTTCCTCGATCGACAGGCCGGCGAAGAAGCGCAGCTCGACCATCTTCACCAGGCGCTCATCGATGGACGCGAGGCGCCCGAGGGCTTCGTGCACCGCCAGGATCTCCTCGGCGCGGGCCTCCGCTCCGACGGCGTCGACGCTGATCGAGGCGAGACGGAACTCGCCTCCCCGCTTGGCGGCGCCGCGCCGGCGCGCCCGGTCCACGACGATCTGCCGCATGGCGGTGGCGGCGACGGCGAAGAAGTGCGCGCGGTCGCGGTACTCGGCGCGCGACTGATCGACCAGCTTGAGATAGGCCTCGTGCACGAGCGCCGTGGTGTCGAGCGAGGATCCCGGCGGGCGTCCGGCGAGACGGGCGTGGGCCAGGGCGCGCAGCCGGTCGTACACCAGCGGCACCAGGTGGTTCAGCGCCGCTTTGTCACCGTCGCGCAACGCGACGAGCCGCTCGGTGATCTCTCCCGGGTTGTCCATGCGTGGGCCGGCTGGCGCGGGCCAGACTAGACCCTTTCGCCGACGCCATCAAGGGCGGCGCGCTCGGCGGGAGAGGGCGTGCCGCAGCGCGTCTTCGATGCCGGGGTGCTGGAAGCGGTAGCCGGCCTGCTGCAGGCGCTCCGGGACGGCGCGCACGCTTTCGAGGAGGAGCGTGGACATGTCCCCGAGCGCCAGCCGCAGGGCGAGGGCGGGCAGCGGAATGACCGCGGGGCGCCGGAGCGCGCGCCCGAGCGCGGAGGTGAACTCGCGGCAGGTCAACGCCTGCGGCGAGACCACGTTGATCGGACCGCGCAGCGACTCGTCCTCCAGGGCGCGCGCCACGATCCCGACGGCGTCGTCGATCCCGATCCACGGCCAGTACTGCCGGCCCGAGCCGACCGGGCCGCCGATCCCGAGCCGGAACGGCGTGAGCATTTTGTGGAGCGCGCCGCCGCGCGCCGAGAGCACGATGCCGAAACGGACCTGCGTCACCCGGATGGCGGCCGCGGCGGCCGGGGCGGACGCCTGCTCCCATTCGACGCACAGTCCGGGCAGGAAGCCGCGCCCCGGTGGGCTGCTCTCGCTGAGGACTTCGTCGCCGCGATCGCCGTAATAGCCGGTGGCCGAGGCCTGCACGAGGACGCGCGGCGGGCGCGGTGTCCCGGCCAGGGCGCGCGCAAGCAGGCCGGTCGGGCCGACACGGCTGTCGCGCAGGCGCCGTCTCTGCTCGTCGCTCCAGCGCCGCGCCGCGATGTTCTCGCCCGCGAGGTGCACGACCGCGTCGCATCCCGACAGGGCCGAAGCCTCGAGGCGGCCGCGCGCGGGATCCCACGGGATGTCGTCCGGGGCGGCGTGCCCACCGGGACGCACCAGGCAGCGCACGCGGTGCCCGACCCCGCGCAGAAAGGGCACGAGCGCCGAGCCGACGAGTCCCGAGGCGCCGCTGACGACGACGATCACGCAGCGATGCTACATCGTCGGGCTAGCGGAGGTCGCGGCGTTCGTCGCCGACGAGACCCGCGCTGACGGCGAAGCGCACCAGCTCGGCGCGGCGGTGCAGGCCGAGCTTGCGCATGCCGTGCGCCCGGTGACACTCGGCGGTGCGGGCGCTGATGCCGAGCTGCCGGCCGGTCTCGGTGCTGCTCAGTCCCTCGGCCGCCATGCGCAGCACCTCGCGCTCGCGCGTCGTCAGGCAGGCCAGCGCTTCGCGCACCTTGCGGGCATCGACCGGCGCGTCGCTGTTGTCGTCCGCTGCGGGCTCGCCGGCTTCCCCGAGTGGGCGCAGCGCCGCGACCAGATCGCGCGCGAAGGCCGGGGGCCGGCGCGTGTCGGCCGTCTCCCGGACCAGGTCCTCGAGGGCGTGATGCGGGAGCGAACAGAAGAAGATGTGGGTGCGTGGACTGGCCGCCTCGATTTCCCGCAGGAACAGCAGCCGGTTCAGCGCCGGCGGCTCGAGGGCGTAGACGAGCAGGTCAGGAGCGTGCCGCTGCGCCAGGAGCTTCGCCTCGTGTCGCGTCGCCGTGACGCCGAGCACCTCGAAGCCGCGCGCCCCGAGGAGGAGATCGCGCAGGGCGAGGCGCAGCGATTCCGACGACGCGACGATGAGGGTCCGGATCGATCGGTCCACGCGCTCCCTCCCAGGAACGGACCGCCTCGGGAAAGGTGGGCGAATTGCGCCGGGACGTCAACCGGCAAACCTGCAGAGGGATCATCTCCGGACATTTTTCTGATGCAGCCGGGGTGATTTCGGGGTCAGACCTGCGGGAGCTTGCGGGGCATCACCTTCTCGTCGAGGGTGACGCGGCGGATCGAGTCGGCCAGGTCCTCGAAGGCGCTGCCCTTGACGAGGTAGCCGTTGGCGCCGGCATCGAAGACGCGCTGGATCATGCCGGGATCGTCGTACGAGGAGGAGATCAGGAAGCGCACGCCGGGATGGCGCCGCTTGGTCTCGCGCATCGCCTCCACCGGGTTGCGGCCCGGCATGGAGATGTCGAGCACCACGACCTCGGGAGCGTGCGTCTCGATGTGCTCCTCCAGCTTCTCCGCGCTGTCGGCCATCGCGACGATCTCGATCCCCTTCTCGTCCTTGAGCACCAGCTCGAACAGGCGGCGGATCTCGAGGTGGTCGTCGATGCACAGGACGCGGATGGGATCGCCGGCGGCCTTCTTCTTCATGCGTTCCTCTTGCGGTCGCCCCGCGCCGCTCCGGCCGTGCGCACGAACGCCGCCACGGCGGAGACCAGCTCCGCCGGCTCGACGGGCTTGGCGATCTGGCCCTGGTAGCCGGCGCGCAGCGCGCGGATGCGATCCTCCTTGTGGGCGAAGGCGGTCACGGCGAGCGCCGGGGTGGGGTCCGCACGGTGCCGGACCTCCCGGATGAAGCCGTAGCCGTCCTTGCCGGGCATTCCGATGTCGCACAACACGATATCAGGTCGGGACCGTTCCAGCACACGCAGCGCCTCGTCCGCCGAGGAGGCGGTCAGCACCCTGGCGTGGCACCGCTCCAGCACGACCTTGAGCAGGTCGCGGGCATCCTCCTGGTCGTCCACGGCCAGCACCGTGACCCCTTCGAGATCGACCTCCTCCGGGAGCGTCGCCGTCGCCGCCGCGGCTTCCGCTTCCAGGATCCCCGGGGGATGGTGCCCGGCCGGCAGCGACGTCTCCTCGAGCGGCAGCCGGATGGTGAAGGTCGCGCCCCGGCCTTCGCCCTGGCTCTCGGCGCGCAGCGTGCCGCCGTGCAGATCGACCAGGTTCTTCGCGATGGCCAGCCCGAGGCCCAAGCCCCCGTGCTCGCGCGTCGTCGAGGAGTCGGCCTGCCGGAAGCGGTCGAACACGTACGGCAGGAACTTGGCGGAGATGCCGGCGCCGGTGTCGGCGACCGCGATCTCCGCCTGGCCGTCGATGGGCACGAGGCTCACCTGGATGCGCCCGCCCTTCGGCGTGAACTTCACCGCGTTGGAGAGCAGGTTCCAGAGCACCTGCTGGAGCCGCGAGGCGTCGGCCCGGACCGCCCCCGTGGAATGGTCGATCTCCGCCTGCAGGGCCACCAGCTTGGCGTCGGCGGCCGGCCGGATCGCTTCGATCGCCTGCGTCACCGCGTCGTCGAGCGGGACGTCGTGCAGGTCGAGCCGGATCTTCCCCGACATGATGCGGTTCATGTCGAGCAGGTCGGCGATGAGCGCCGCCTGCGCCCGGGCGTTGCGCGAGATGACGCCGATCGCCTCCGCCGTCATCGCCGGGTCGTCGGGACGCTTCTCGAGGATGCGCACCCACCCGAGGATGGCGTTCAGCGGCGTGCGCAGCTCGTGCGACAGCGTCGCGAGGAACTCGTCCTTCACCTGGCTCGCCCGCTCCGCTTCCTCGCGGGCCTGGCGCTCGCTCTGCAGCAGGCGCCCGCGCTCCAACTCGTGGTGGCGGCGATCGGTCAGGTCGAAGACGCTGAACAGCGCCCGCTGCCGCGACGCCTCGGAGGGGGGCAGCACCATGGAGAAGAAGACGTACAGGCGCTCGCCGGTCAGCGTGCGCACCGACGCCTCGGACTCGAACCGCGGCCGCCCCTCGGCGACGGCCGTGAGGATCCCGGCGAGGACCTTCGGCGACTCGGGCCACAGGGTGTCGGGCAGGTGCCCGAGGAGCTCCTCCCGGCCCCGCGCCTTGAACAGCGTCACGCTGGCCTCGTTGACGTCGAGCACCCGCACCAGGCCCAGCGCCCGCGGCACGAACTCGGGGTGCTCCGCGAAGTAGGCCGGCAGATCCGTGACGCCGCTGCGCTTCAGGTCGTCGAGGGCCGCGACCACCCCGGAGAAATCCTCCTCCCACAGCGACACGGCGATGTTCTCGAAGATGCTGCGGAAGCGGCGATCGACCAGGCGGGCGTCGCGCTCCTGCTCGGCGACGCGCGCCACCTGGCGGCTGACGGCCCGGGCGCTCCACCACAGGAGCCCGAGCAGCAGGCCGATCTCGAAGACGGTCCGCAGCGCGACGCCGAAGGAGAGGTCGTAGATGCCGAGGCGGCTGCCGAGCAGCCCCAGGGAGCCGAGCGCGATCGGCAGCAGGACCAGCAGCGGGGCGGCGCGGCGGACCAGGACGCCCGCCGGTCCGGCATCGGTCAGCCAGGTCACGGGCGTTCGCTCGCGCAGGTTGAGCAGGAGCGCCAGGGACGATGCCATGACGAAGGTGCTGGTCTGGAACGCGATGACGGTCAGGCGCGGCAGGGTGTACAGGACGTTCGAGTCGAACAGGTACCCGATGAGCGACAGGAGCGAGATGCCCATCGTCAGCGCCGCGAGAGAGGGGGCCGCGGCGCGCCCGCGCCCGCCGCGCGCCGCGAGCAGAAGGGCCGTGCCGAGGAGCGTGGACGAGAGCGCCCCCGGCGGCCCCATGCGTCCGGGGAAGATGACGCCGACCCGACCCCACTCGCGCCCGAAGAGAAAAAGCCCGTCGATGCCGAAGTCGAGCCGCGCGATCCACTCGAGCAGGGTGAGTCCGCCGATGAGGATGACGGCGGCGGCGAAGACCTGCGCCCCGCGGGGCCGGTGGAGCGCGAGCAGGATCAGCCCGGCGCCGGCGCAGGCCATCGCGAGCGCCGTGTTCGGCTGGATGGAGACGCCGCTGTCGATCCAGTCGGTCAGCCGGCGCAGGTCGAAAGCCCAGCCGGCGAACGAGGTCAGCCCGCCGAGAAGCGTGTAGGCGGCCAGACCGCACGCCACGTTGCGCAGGCGCCGATCGAGGCGCGCCGACACCTCTCCCGTCGCATCGGCCGTCGCGTGTCGGGTGTCGACTGCGGCTGGCATCCCAGGACCTCGCATGCCTTCGGGAATCTGCGGTTCATGTTAGCAGTAGAATCTCCGTCCGGCGGGGTCCCGGCCCTCTTTCCCCGGCCGCGCCCGATCCCGCTTCCCGCCGGGGTGGCGAAACTGGTAAACGCAGGGGACTTAAAATCCCCTGGCCTTCGGGCCATCCGGGTTCGAGTCCCGGCCCCGGCACCAACGTCTTCCAGAGGTCAAATCTCCGCGACCTGGGGAATCGCGCATGAGCTCGATCATCGAGGTCGTGGTCAAAGGGCTTGCGGTCGTCGGCGCGATCATCGCCATGCTGGGCGTCCTGGTCTACGCATGGACCCTGTTCGTCTTTGCGGAGGACGCGCCGGACGCGTTGCAGACGAGGTTCGGCGCGGTGCTGCTCGCCCTCGTCGTGGTGGGCGCCTTCGGCTGGGCTGTTCATGTTTTTCTGAATCCAAAACCAGCCGAAGCGGGGCCGGCGCAAGGTGGCGAGCGCTCCGATCGGAGAACCTGTGCGACGTGCGGCAAGGTGTTCCAGGACAAGGACTACCTGAATGAGGCGGTGCCGGAGCGCTACACGTGCACCAGGTGCGGGGTCGTATGAACGTCAGGACGATCTCGAGTGATTGCCTGGCTCGCGGCGAACACGACTTTTCTTGGGATGGTCTCGACGACGCGACCCTCAGAGCCGGCCAGCGCGCTTGTCGGTCTCGGCCATCCCTCTGTGACACACTCTCCTGCCTGTCCGGTGGGTGTCCAGCGTGGACGGGATCGAAAGGGATCTGCTCTTCGGAGCGCTCGCGCTCCGGCAGCGGCTGATCGACGAAGCCGGGCTGAAGGCGGCCGTCGCGGCCTGGCGGGCGGATCCCTCCCGCAGCCTGCCCGATCACCTCGAGGCCGGCGGACACATCGATGCCCCCGGCCGGAAATCCGTCGACGCTCTCGTCGCGAGCCTCTCGAGAAGTGTGCACGACCTGTCCACAAGTCCAGCGGCGGACCGCGTGCCCGGCGAGACGTTCGGTGCTGTGACCTCGACCGGAGCCCGCTTCGATATTGACTGATGCTCACGATTCCATCTGGGCTCGATTCATGGAATCATCAGGATTCCATCAGCATGGAGGGAACCCGTGACCTCGACTTCGAGCCGCATCACTGTCGTCGCTCGCGTGCACGCGAAGGACGGCAGGGAGAAGGAAGTCCTGGACCAGCTGGTTGCGCTCCTGGAGCCCACTCGTCAAGAGGAAGGCTGCCTGCGCTACGATCTGCACACCCCTCTCGAAGCGCCCGGCCAGTTCCTGTTCTACGAGACTTGGGAGAGCCGGGAACACCTGGAGCACCACGCCCGATCGCCCCACATCCAGGCCTTTCGGGCGAGAAGCGCCGGCCTGCTGGCCGTGCCGACCGAGATCACCATCTGGAAGCGGCTGGACGACTCTATGTTGTGCGAAGGGGTGGGGCAATCTCGCTGAGGTGGTGACGGGAATAGCGAAGCCGGTGATCGTGCGACTCAGGGCCCCGCACCGTCATTGGGGATCGGTCGGCTTTCGAAGCTCGTTCCCGAACTCGAGAACCTCCGGCTGCGGCCGCTCGAGCCGTCGCTCTTTGGCTCGCTTCCAGCTGAACAGAGCAGCGAGAATCGTCCATGGGAACCAACTCCCAACGAGCGAGAAGAGACCTACCGTCGGCATCGTGACGATGTGATAGACGATCAGGAGGAACAAGGAACAGCCGAATGCCGCTTCCGGATTCCGTCTTGACCAGAGAGCCAGCGCGGCAAGCACGGCGCCGGTGAAGAAGCAGAGCACCCCCATCGGCACCGCGGTCTGAATGTGGGAGGACTGCAGGAAGAGATCCAGGGTCACCGACAGGAAGAGATTCATGGCCGCCGAGATGAACAGGAAGAAACGCGCAATCCTGTAGGCGCGCTCGTCCCGCAGGTCTTGGGCGAGCCGCGATTCATCGCCTGAGGTGCCGGCCTCCGTCGTCGGTGAGGCCGACGATTCCTGCCGGTCAGGCACGGCGTCATCCGACGCTTCGGCGTCGCCGACATCCTCGATCGCCCGGCGCGCAGCCCCGATGTCCGCTTCGGCCACGAAAAACAGCGTCTCGGCCAGCGGTCCTACCGCCACCACCGGGTACTGCGTGAGCCGGCTTGTCGTATACCGGATGCCCCGATCGTCCAGGGCAGCTCGGTAAATCCCCGCCTCGAACTCGTTCGCCGCCCGCGCGATCAGCACGCTGTCGCCGAAGGCATCCGCCAGCCGATCACGAGCCCACTCGAGTTGCAGATCGGCAATGTAGAAGCTCGTGCTGGGCACCGGAGACCCATCTCCTGCGGGTTTCTGCTCCTCGCGAAAGCAGAAATAAGGCACGCCCAGCTCCTCGAGACGGTTGCGCTGGTGGCTCTGCTCGTGCTCGTCCGTGGTGGTGCACAGCAAATCCAGCGACGACATGTCCGGCAAGGAGGCGTCAGGTTTCCGAAGAGAGCCCTCGAATTCCGCGAGGATCCTCTCTCTGGAGACGAGCGCCTCTCCGCAATCCGGGCATCGGCCTTCTATCTCACCGGTCCAGGAGGCTCCGCAGCCAAAACAGAGATTGATTGCGGTGGGATCGGACATGTCCATGCGAGCGCAGGCCACAACCTCCCCCCTTTCTTTGGATGGGATGTTTCAGGATGGTTCCACACCCACTTCAGCCGGCGCAAGTCGACACGGGCGTTGGGAAGAAGGGGAAGGGGGGGAGTGACCCTCCCAGAGACGAAGCATTGCCCCTGGGAGGGTTCTGATCGAGGAAGGTCGCGCCAACTAATCAGTGGTCAAGGACAGATCGGGTCGGTGTGGATGACGAGTTGGTCGAGGTTGAGGTTGCTCAGGCCGGTATCGGTGGACACCGTGTCCCATGCGGCGATGTCGATCTCGTCGTCGTCGGTCGAGCTGCCGAAGGAATAGCAGGCGGACGACGACTCGCTATCGCTGACGATGGCGCCCGAGATGTTCTGGAACGGGCCCGAGTTTCCCAGCCGGTAGCCGAACTGGTAGGTGTCGTTGCCGTTTCCGAGCGAGCGCCAGCCGGTGATGCAGAGGGTGTGGTTGCCCTGCACGACGTAGGGGAAGGCCCAGGTCGCGGTCAACCTCGCCTTGCCCGACACGGTCGTCTCCTGGATCGCCTCCTCATTTCCGTCCTGCGCGCAGAGATTCCCGAGACTTCCGGAAATCACCTGACCCGGGCTGACCGACTGGGTGTTCGCGCAGAAATCGGTGGGCGTTGTCGTGATTTCGAGCCAATCGAGGTGCACCTGGTCCTGCTGGCTGTCACTGGATGGGGTGGTATCCGTGATCGTCAGGTCGAGCCCACCGTTCGCCTCGAATGTCCCCATCGAGGCCGACCCGGTCGCCGGGTCACACACGTTGATAACGGCACCCGAGATCGTGGTGATTGGCGTGCCGCCCTGAGTCGGAGTCCAGCCGAACTGGAAGTCGTCGTTCGAGTTGCAGCCTCTCCATCCGTTGTAGGTCAGCGTCAGTGTCCCGGCGGCGACACTGTTGAAATTCCATCTCCGCTGGAGCTTGTAGCTGCCGCTGCTGCTCGCTTCCTGAAGGCACTCCTCGACGCTGTTCAGGGAGGGAGTATCGCTGTAGCTTCCGCCGCAGATCGTGCCGATCGGTGTCGGCGAGGTCGCGTCGGCGCTTGCGTGCGCCGTGCACGTCGTGGCGAAGGTGCTCTCGCTGGCGCACGGAATCGCGACGAGCATGACGATGGCCAGGAACAGGACGGTCCGCTTCTGAGACATAATCCCTCCCTTTTCGAGTCGGTCTCCTCGTCGTCGGGGCACCATGCCCGCGACGGAAAGGAGAGTTCGGCGATGCAACCAGCAGCGATCCGAACAATCCATGCATGACGCGTGTGACTCGAATGCTAATGAGGGCGTAACGGAACGGATCCCACGAATGCATCTGTAGAATGGCCGTGACCGGCGACACCATTGATTTACGTACGGACAATTGCGAATGACGACCTGGTCGACCTGGTCGTCAGTGCTCCGCGGCGGGCTGGTAGGCGGGGATGCCGATCTGCCAGTAGAGGAAGGCCAGCTGGTCGGCGAGCTCGCGGTCGCGCTGTGACTTGGACGAGCCCATGCCGTGCCCCGCGTCGAAGTCCACCAGGAAGAGCACGGGCCGGCCGCTTTTGGTCGCGGCCTGCAGGTGCGCGGCCATCTTGCCCGGCTGCCACGGCGCCACGCGCGGGTCGTTGAAGCCGGAGGTGAGCAGCACGGCCGGATACGCCGTGCCGGGCACCACGTGCTGCGTGGCGTCGACGGCGTAGAGGGCGCGGAAGCCGGCCTCGGTCTGCGTCGATCCGTACTCGAGCGAGTTGGCCGGTCCGTCGGTGCCGTGCTCGCAGCGCAGCGTGTTGTTGTCGCCGACGCCGTTGAACACCACGCGGAACAGGTCCGGCCGCGCCGTGGTGGCCATGCCGACCGTGATGCCGCCGGCGCTGCGGCCCTCGATGGAGAGCGTCGCGGGCGAGCCGTAGCCCTGCTTCACCAGGTGCTCGGCGCAGGCGATCAGGTCCTTGTAGGTGTTGGGCTTCGTCGCCTGTTTGCCGGCGAGGTGCCACTCCTCGCCGAACTCGCCGCCGCCGCGCACGTGCGCGACCGCGTACACGCCGCCGTCCTCGAGCAGCGCCAGGTAGCGGGAGACGAAGCCGGGAGTGAGGGAGGCTCCGTAGGCTCCGTAACCGGTGAGCCACACGGGGTTCTTCCCGTCGAGCTTGATGTCGCGACGATGCACGATCGACAGGGGAACCATCGTTCCGTCCCAGGAGCGCACCTGCACCTCATCCGCCGTGTACGGCGACACATCCTCCTTCCAGGGCGGCACGATGGAAGTGCGGGTCGCGGTCTTGCCATCCAGACTGTAATACGCCGTCGGCGAGAGCCAGCTCGCCATTCCCGCGAGGACCGTGGGCGACTTCGGATCGAGGTACGGACCGTAAAGGGCGCCCTCGAGCGGGAGCGCGACGTCCTCCACCCGCCCGCTGGCGAAATCGTAGCGGCGCAGGCGGTGCAGTCCGCGATCGAGATCCCGGACGTAGAGGGCGTTCGAGGAGGCGTCCATCGTCTGGATGACGCGCTCGCCCGCCGGGATCACGGGCACGGCTTTCGAGACATCCGGCGCCGACGCGTCCACGGCGATCACCTGGTAGCGCGGCGCGTTCCTGTGCGTGAGCAGGTAGAGCCTGTCGCCGTGCGGAACGATGGTCGTGACCGCGTCGTCCACGTCCGCAACCTTCACCCACGGCGAGAGCGCGTCACCTTTGTCGGAGCGCGCCACGTAAGCCGTGACCGCGGGATCGGCGCCGTGGCTGATGACGGCGATGACGTAAGACGAGCCGGCCGTGGCCTGGATGAACGGAGTGTCCACGGGTGTCAGCGGCACGGATCCGGGAACCCCCGTGCCGATCAGGGCGCGATCCTTTTCGGGATCGGTTCCGACCACGTGCAGGCAGGCGCGGCTGTTCAGGTACTGCTCGGTGTCCCTGGCGCCCGGACCGACCTTGGCGAAGCGGTTGTAATAGAAGGAACGATTGTCGTCCCGCCACGACGGACTGCCGTCCTCGGCGCGATCGATCGCCTCCGGCCACTCCTTGCGGGGAGAGACGTCGACGATGTGGATGACGCTCTTCTCGGAGCCCCCGGGCGAGAGGGCGTAGGCGACGCGTGCGCCGTCCGGCGAAGGCTCGTAGTAGTCGATCGCGAAGTGGTGTCCGGGCGTGGCGCCGCGATCGGGATCGACCAGCAGGGACTCGGCGCCGTCGATTCCGTCGCGGACGTAGAGCTTGAAGGTGTCCTGCCCCGGCTCGAGCTTGAGATAGAAGACCCTGCCCCCGGCCTGACGCACCTGGGCCGCGACCGTGCCGCCACCGGTATGGGCCGCGATCCGCGCCTGCAGCGCGTCGCGGCCGGGAATGCGATCCAGCACCGAGCGCGCGTAGCGGCCCTGGTCGCGGCACCACTGCTCGAACTTCGGCGCGCGGCGATCTTCCATCCACCGGTAGTCGTCGGTGACCTTGGTGCCGAAGTAGTCGTCCACCACCGGCACGCGCGGCGCCACGGGAGGACCGCCGGCCGCGGCAGCGACGGCGAGCAGGAAAACCATGGTGGCGAAACCGGCGGCGATCGATCTCATCGTGATGACTCCGGGGTCGTGCCGATGCCGAGCAGGATCTTCATGATCTCGGCGGCCAGGGTGGAAGCGGCGGCGCCTTCCAGGTTGACGAGGACCACGACCGCGGCTTTCCGTTCGGGCACCATCAGGAGCGAGGTGCTGGTGCCCTGCTGGCCGCCGTTGTGGGAGACGGACGGAACGCCGAGATCCTCCTTCACGGACCAGCCGAGCCCGTAACCGGTGGGCTTGCTGTCGCCGGTCTTCAGGGAGGTCCACATCAGCTCGCGCGTGGGAGGTTGGACGACGCGATCCTGGAGCATGGCGACCGCGAAGGTCGCCATGTCCTCGGCGGAGGAGAGCCAGCCGCCGCCCGCGATCTTGTAGCTCGAATCGAGAAAGTCCGCGTTGATGACGTTGCCGGACGGATCGCGCTGGTAGAAGCGGGTGCGGTGCGGAATGATCGCGAAGCGATCGTCCGTCGTCGTATGGGTCATGCCGGCCGGCTGCAGGACGTTGCGCCGGACGAAATCGACGTACTTCTCGCCCGAGGCGCCTTCGATCACGCACGCGACGAGCGTGTAGCCCTGGGTCGAGTAGTGGTATTCCGTCCCCGGCTTCGCGACCAGCGGGTCGGCGGCGAAAAACTTCAGGCCCGATGTCACCGTGTCGTCGAAGTGGAGCGTGTTCCCGCTTTCGAGGTCGTCCTGTGTCTCGCTCTTGTAGTGCCGGATGCCTCCCAGGTGTCCGAGCACCTGGCGCGTCGTGATCACGTCGTCCTTCTGCGGAAACGCCGGGCAGTACTTCTGCACCGGGGCGTCGAGGTCCAGCTTCTTCCGTTGCCAGAGCAGCGCGGCGGCGGTCGCGGTGATGGGCTTCGAAATGGATCCGAGCCGGTAGACCGTCCGCGCCGTGGCCGGCACCGCGTTCTCGAGGTCCTCCATGCCGAAGCCGGACGACCACTCGAAGGCCCCGTTCTCGACGACCGCCACGGACACGCCGGGCGCGCGGCTCGTGGACTGGTAACGAGTGACGGCCGCTTCGATCCGCTCCCGTTTCTCCGGCGACAGCCGGGCTTTCTGGCCGGCCAGGGACGGAACGGACACGAACGCCAGGATGGCGAGAATCGCTGGGATCGGCCGGCTGCGCATGGCGGGCGAGTCTAGCGCGGCTTCCAGTTCGAGGGGTACATCTCCAGGAGTCGACGCCGGTCGTCCTCGGTCAGCGGGAACAGCCGCGGTTCGTCGGAACGGAACAGGGCAGGCCTGCACGACGCCGGGCGGCCGCACATCAAGGTGGTGGGGTCGCTGTTGTGCACGAGGCCCAGGGCATGCCCGATCTCGTGCGTAATCACATTCCGGGCCACGTTGGGGAGATTCAACGGCGGCACGTCGCGCCCGCGAATGCCCACGATGCACCGGTCCTTCCGGTCGAACGGGCCGGTGAACGAGATGAGATCCGAGTCGGAGAGAAAGACCGTGAGATCCCCGGGAGGGTGCCGGAGGCTCGATGGGATCTCCAAGGGGCCGAGGGGATGGTCGACGATGGACCGGCTGAGCGCCTGCAAGGCGTCTTCGGGCACCGGCTTCACGAGATGCTCGACGGGCCCGAGCCGGAACCCCGAGCCGAGCTCCGCGAGCGTCCGGTTCCAGAACGCGACGGCCTCGTCGACGAGGCCCAGGCGTGGGTCTTCCCGGGCGCTGATGACCACGACGCTCGGCACCCGGTGCCACGCCTCATCGAACTGCGCCCGGGTCGTGCCGACGGCGATTCCGGAGACGACCAGCAGGACGCAGGTGGTCGAAAGCTTCATCATCACCCGGCTGAACCGGTTCGGTTAGCATAGCCACTCGTCCGGGAGGACAGACTCTTGAAAGACACGACGAGAGCATGCCGTCTGCGATGGCTGGCGGCAACATGGCTGATCCTCATGGCGGGGCTTTTCTGTGAAAGGGCCCTCGCCGCCGCCCCCGACTTCAAGCAGGCGCGCGCCGAAGCCGAGAAGATTCTCGCGGACCTCGTCCACATCGACACCACCAACCCGCCCGGCAACGAAACGAAGGCGGCGGAGTCGATCCGCGACCTGCTCGCGAAGGAAGGGATCACGTCGCAGATCTTCGAGTCGGCGCCGTCGCGCGGCACGCTGGTGGCGCGGCTCAAAGGGAACGGATCGAAGCGTCCGCTTCTTCTCCTGGGCCACCTCGACACGGTGGGCATCGAGCGCGACAAGTGGACCGTCGATCCGTTCGCCGCGCTGATCCAGGACGGCTATCTCTACGGTCGGGGTGCTTCGGACGACAAGGGGATGGACGCCGCCAACATCGAGGTTTTCCTGCTGCTCCACCGGCTCAAGGTGCCGCTCCAGCGCGACGTCATCCTGATGGCCGAGGCGGGGGAGGAGGGAACCTCGCAGTACGGCGTGGACTTCATGGTCGAAAAGCACTGGGACGCGATCGACTGCGAGTACGCCCTGAATGAAGGGGGCGAGACCGACGTGGTCGACGGCAAGGTCGTCTCGGTCGGAGTGGCGACGACCGAGAAGGTGCCGCGCGGGCTGCGCCTGGTCGCGCGCGGGTCGAGCGGCCACGGGTCGATGCCGCGCCTCGACAACCCGGTGGTGCACCTCGCGGCGGCGGTCGCCAAGGTCGGCGCCTGGCTGCCGCCGATGCGCCTCAACGACACGACCCGGAACTATTTCCAGAAGCTGGCGACCATCAGCAGCGCCGACGACGCCCGCCTCTACACCCATCTCGACGACCCGAAGACGCAGCAGGCGCTGCGCGAGACGCACATCCGCCAGAGCTCGATGCTGCGGACCTCGATCTCGCCGACCATCATCAAGGGGGGCTTCCGCGAGAACGTCATCCCGGCCGATGCGGAGGCGACGCTCGACGTGCGCGCCCTGCCCGACGAGGACATGCCCGCCTTCATCGGCACGCTCAAGAAGCTGATCGACGATCCCGCCGTCGAGGTGCTGCCGCTCGAAGGCGGCCAGGCGCGGCCGGTGACGCCGCCGTCACGGCTCGACACCGAGCTGTTCAAGGCGCTCGAGACGGCGCAGAAGCGCCGCTTCCCGACCGCCATCACGCTGCCGATCATGGTGACCGGGGCCACCGACTCGGCGCAGCTGCGCGCCAAGGGAGTGCAGGCCTACGGGCTGTCGCTGCCGGCGACCGAGGAGGACACGCACCGGGTGCACGGCAACGACGAGCGGCTGCGGCTCGAGGGACTGGAGCCGTTCGTGGCCATGGTCTACGACACCGTCGTGCAGGTGGCCGGCACCGGAGCCGCCGGCCGCTGAATTCCCGATCGATGCAAGCGTTCGTGATCGATGCTTTCACGGATCGACCCTTCCGGGGCAACCCGGCGGCCGTGTGCTTCGTGGAGTCCCCCTTGAGCGACGACCGGATGCTGTCGATCGCGCGGGAGTTCAACCTCTCCGAGACGGCCTTCGTCGCCCGGCTCGGCGCCGCAGGGACGTTCTCCATCCGGTTCTTCTCGCCGAAGATGGAGATCGCGCTTTGCGGCCATGCGACGCTCGCGGCCGCCCGGGCCGTGCATGCCGTGGAGGGGCTCGACGAGGTCCACTTTCAGAACATTCAGGGGCTGGACCTGGCCGCGCGTATTTCCGCGGACCGCATCTCGATGGAGTTCCCGGATTATGACCTCGAGCCTGCCACCGCACCGCCCGCGCTCCTGGCGGCCCTGGGGATCGAGGTCCTGCGGAACGCCGCCTACAACAAGGAGACGAAGATCCTGCTCCTGGAGATCGCCTCGGCACCCGAGCTCGCCGGGCTGAAGCCCGACTTCGATGCTCTCCAGAGGGCCCATTCTTCGATCAACGGCGTCCTGGTCACGGCGCCCTCGGGGAACGACGGGTACGACTTTCACTCCCGGTATTTCTGGCCGTGGAGCGGCACCAACGAGGACCCCGTGACCGGGGGAACCCACACGTTCCTCACACGGTACTGGGCGACGCGGTTGGGAAAGACGCGGATGCGGTCCTTCCAGTGCTCGCCGCGGTCCGGGTTCATGGAGGTGGAGCTGAAAGGCGGGCGCGTCGTCATCACCAGCCAGGCCGTCATCGTCCTGGAGGCACGGATGTCGATCGAGGGATGATGGCGCGAGGCCGCCTGGGGGAGAGAGGATGCGAATGACGAACGATTCGACCCTCACGCTGAATCCCGGATTCGGCCCACTGCCCATCGCCTACTTCGATCGCGACGGGAGCCGCACGCCCGTCCTGTTCGTGCACGGGCTCGGCAATGCCGCCTCGAACTTCGAGGACACGCTGGCGGCGCGCCCCCTGGCCGGGCACCGGCTGATCGCGCTCGACCTTCCCGGGTGCGGCGCCAGTCCCTATCCCCGGACGACGCGGCTCGACATCGACGGCGTGGTGAAGGTCGTGGCGGCTTTCGTCGAGGCCATCGACCCGCCGCCATTCCTCATCGTCGGCGCCAGCCTGGGCGGGCTCGTCTCACTGCTTTATGCGGAGCGTCACCCGGATCGCCTCGTCGGCTTCCTCAACGTCGAGGGGAACCTGGCGCCGGAAGACTGCATGTTCTCCCGACTCGTGGTGTCGCAGCCCTACGAGGAGTTCGCCCGGACCGTCCTGCCGGAGATCAAGCGCTCCGTCGCGGCCAAGGCCGGACGCGGCTTCGCGAAGCACCTGGAGGTCCTGGAGCGCGCCGATCTGCGCGCCTATTACGACTACAGCTTTCAGACGGTCGAGTATTCCGACAACGGGGGCCTCCTCGACCGCTTCCTGTCGCTGTCCATCCCGGTGCATTTCGTGTACGGGTCGGTGAACCGCGGCCTGACCTACCTCCCTCGCCTTCGAGCCTCACGTTGCACGGTCACGGAGATCGGGGATGCCGATCATTTCCTCTTCTACGACGCCCCGGAGGCGTTCGCGGAGTGCGTGCGACGCTCCGCCGGTGCCGGCGCAGGTCTCGAACCCGGGCGGTCTTGAATTCCCACCGCCACTGAATCTATAAGGCGTTCATCGGCCGCACCACGACTCGAGGAGGGCTCATCATGAGGAACCGCGTGTTGACGGCGATCGTCCTTGCGGCGATCGCAGGCCTGCCGGGATTCGCCCAGGGAACCAAGCCCCTCTACACGATCGAGATTCAGTCGGCGTCGACGAAAGCCGTCGACTATGCGGCCATGGGCGGCTCGGGGAAGATCGGCTTCCGCGGCACGGCCCTGGCCACGAACGCTTCGGGACAGGCGAAGGTGGCGAGCCGGAGCGGCGTCATGTCCGTCCAGGCCTCCTTCAGGAACCTGGAGCCCGCGTCGAAGTACGGGCCCGAGTACCTGACGTACGTGTTGTGGGCCATTTCGCCGGAGGGCCGGGCCAACAACCTGGGCGAGGTGCTGCTCAAGAACGGCAAGGGGCAGCTCAAGGTGACGACGCGGTTGCCCATCTTCGCCCTCATCGTGACGGCGGAGCCGTATTACGCCGTCAGCCAGGTCGGCAACGTCGTCGTTCTCGAAAACACCGTGCAGGAGAAGGACGCGAGCCACACGGTGGCCGTGAACTACGATCATCTCCCGCGCGATCAGTACTCCATCAACGTGGATCCCGCCGACCTCAAGGCTCCGGCGATGGACAAGAAAACCCCGCCGGATCTGGACCAGGCGCGCAATGCCGTGAATCTCGCCCGGGCGGCCGGCGCCGATCAGTTCGCCGCCGATGCCTTCAAGAAGGCGCAGGACCTGCTGGCCCAGGCCGAGGCCACCCGGAATGACCCGAAGGGGAACAAGAAGACCATTGCGCCTCTGTCGCGCCATGCCGTGCAGCAGGCCGACGACTCACGCCAGCTCGCCATTCGCGCCCAGGCCGACGAGCGGATCGCCGCGGAGAAGCGCGCCATGCAGGAAGCCGCCGCGGCCGAGAAGCGAGGAATCGAGGAGAAGGCCGCCGCCGATCGCCGGTCCCTGCAGGAGCAGGCCGCGGCGGAGAGGCAGGCGCTGGCGGAAAAAGCCGCCTCGGAGAAGCAGGCGATGACCGCCCAGGTCCTCGCGGCGGAGAAGGCCACGGCGAACGAGGCGAGCGCGCGCGCGGCGGCGCAGCAGGAGGCCGAGCAGGCGCGGCTCGCCGTGGCGAAGTCCGAACAGGAGCAGGCCGCGCTGCGCGCGCAGCTCCGGGGGCAGCTCAACGCCGTCATGAAGACGACCGACTCCGCGCGCGGACTCATCGTCAGCATGACGGGCCTTCTCTTCGAAACCGGAAAGTCGACTCTCGTCCCGAACGTCCGCGAGAACCTGGCCCGCGTCGCGGGGATCCTGCTCGGCCATCCGGGACTCGAGCTCGAGGTCGAGGGGCATACCGACAGCGTCGGCTCGGACGCCATGAACCAGACCCTCTCCGAGAACCGCGCCGCAGCGGTCCGGCAGTACCTGCTGGCGCAGGGCGTTCCGGAGGACTCCATCGTGTCGCGCGGGTTCGGGAAGACGAAGCCGATCGCCACGAACGACACGGCCGAAGGCAAAGCCCAGAACCGGCGGGTCGAGATCGTCGTCTCGGGCCAGCCCATCGGAACCGACACGCACTGAGGCCGAAACCAGGCCTCAGGGCAGCCGATACGAGAGCACGTGGATGTCGCCCTCGCCGCCGGCGAGGATCATGTCTCCGGCCGGAGTGATCACCAGGGCATTGTTGAGAGTGGAGAGAGGAGGCCCGGCGTCGTAGACGGTCCTCCAGATCTCCCGGCCCGTGGCGTCATAACCGAACGTCCGCCAGCCCCACAGGATGTAGGCGGAGCCGGAAGCGTCGACGGCGAGCCTTCCGCCGATGTTGCCGACGACCGACCAGGACAGAGCGCCGTCGGGCGTATAGCGAAGCAGGACGCCGCTCGAGATGAAGAAGACGTTGCCCGAGCCGTCGACCCCCACATCGCTGTCGATGTTGTACGCCGGCTCCCCATGCTCGGCCGTCCATAGCTCCTTCCCGGACGCGGCATCCACCTTGAGCACCTGGAAACCCATGTAGCCCGGGGAGTCGACGGCGAGCACGACATTGCCGTCGGGTCCGACGACGGCTTTTTGAGCGAAGGCGATGGCTCCGGGTTGCCGGTAGTGCTTCTCCCAGACCCGGCGCCCGTCGGGGTCGTAGCGGACGAGCCACGGGGACTGACGGCCCAGGCCGCCGAAGTTCTTGTCCAGCTCGCCTGCGAGGTAGATCGCGCCCGAGGCCGGATCGCGCACGATGTCGTAAACGGTCTCTCGATCCTGCTTGCCGAAGTCCTGGTCCTGCCAGAGCAGCCGGCCGCTGGCGTCGTAGGACACGATGAAGGCGCTGGTCAGCAGCGTCCCCGTCGGCTGCCGAACCGACGTGTAGCCGCCGACAGAGGTTCGCCCCTCGTCATCCACGACGATGCCGGCGGGCCATTCGAAGCGGCCGGGTGAGTCATAGACCGCACGCCACAGCTCCACGCCGTCGCCCGAGACCTTCATCGTGAAGGCCCCGGTGCCATCTCTCCACACGACCGCGATGTTCCCCGCACCGTCAACGGCCAGACCGATCATCCCGGCGACCGCATCGATGCCGCTGTTGGTCGGAAAGAAATTCGACCAGATCACGGTCCCGGACGGGTCGAGCTTCGCGAGACGAAGGCCGAACCTGCTCGAGCTGTACGAGAGCCCGCCGACGATGATGTCGCCGCCCGGATCGATCTCCACGTGGTTCGCAGTTTCGAACTGGCCCGCGTCGTCGAGGATGTTCACCCAGGACGGGACCTGGCAGCGCGCTTCCGTCGTGGCCAGCAGAGCGAACACCGCCACCGACGCGACGGCGTACAACCGGACCGGGGGTCGGCGTCTCATCTGGACCTCCTCCGCCATGGTTCGTAGCTTGATTCTCGCGAGTATAGACCGCGAAAACGACGCGCGGTCAATTCCTATTCGCGGGCGAGGGGACTCTTTGCGTCCTGCGGAGGACTACAATCCCGGCCGTGAGAACGGCCGAGGTGGTGATCGTCGGTGCCGGGATCGTCGGGGCGAGCATCGCCTGGCACCTGACGCGCTCCGGGGCCCGCGGTGTGCTCATGCTCGACCGCGAAGAGCGACAGGGGCAGGGATCGACCGGCAAGAGCATGGGCGGCGTGCGCGCGCAGTTCGCCACCGAGCACAACGTCCGCATGTCGATGTACTCGATCCCGTTCTATGCCCGCTTCGAGGAGCACACCGGCAGCCCCTGCGGCTACAAGCCGCACGGCTATCTCTTCATGGCGACGGCGCAGAAGCACTTGGACTACCTGCGCACCAACCGGAAGCTGCAGGCCGCGCACGGTCTCACGAACGTGGAGGAGTGGACGCGCGAGCAGATCGTCGAGCGCATTCCGCCGCTGCGGGCCGACGACATTCTCGCGGGCGCCTATTGCCCGACGGACGGGTTCGTCGATCCGTGGCTGGCGATGGAGGGCTTCACCAATGCCGCGATCCGCCAGGGAGCCGGGCTCCTGCGCAGCGCCGAGGTCACCGCGATCGACACGCGCTCCGGCCGCGTCACGGGCGTCCGCACCACCGCCGGGGACATCGCCACGCCCGTGGTGGTCAACGCCGCCGGCGCGGCCGCGTCGCGCGTCGCCGCGCTCGCCGGCGCCTCCCTCCCCGTCAAGCCCCTGCGCCGGATGCTCTGTCCCACCGAGCCGTTCCCCGCCGTCCCCGGGAACAGTCCCATGGTGATCGACATGAGCGACGGGTTCCATTTCCGGCCGGAGGGGCGCGGACTGCTGCTGGCCTGGACCGACCCGCAGGGAGCCTCGAGCGACGAACCGATCGTCGATCCCGGTTTCGTCGAGCGGATCCTGACGCGGGCCGTGTCGCGCGTCCCGTCGTTCATCGACCTCGCCGTCGATCCGCGCAAGACCTGGGCGGGCCTGTACGAGATGAGTCCCGACCACCACTGCATCCTCGGGCCCGCGCCGGAAGTCGCGGGGCTCTACTACGCCAACGGCTTCAGCGGGCACGGCGTCATGCACGCGCCCTCCACCGGAAAGATCCTCGCCGACCTGGTGACGACCGGGCGGACGTACGTGGTGGACGCCGCGGCGCTCTCGGTGCGCCGCTTCGCCGAGGGGCGGGAGATCCACGAAAGCGCGATCCTCTGAGGGCCGGGGACTACTCGGCGGTCTGAGGAGCCGCCTGAACTGATAACAATTGCCAATCCTGTGAGTCAGGAGAGAGTGACCAGACTGCTCCACTTTCAAGCTGGAGGATCAAACTGCCGGTTGCGTCGATGATCGTCCAGGTGATCTTCTCCGGGAAGGTCCACAGCGGGACGAACTTTCCCTCTTTCCAAATGTGAATCTCATTCGGTGGGCTCAGGCCTACCCAGGTACTTCCGCCCAGGCGGCAGACCTTGTCGACGGGCTGCCTGGTGACATCCGCCTTCTCCCAAGTCTTCCCTCCGTCGGCCGTCAGAAATAGGAAGTCCCCCAGATGGTGTGTCCACCCCTTCACGGATCCATCGGCACCCCCGATGAACTCAAGGATGTGCGCATCCTCGACGTATGGGACGCGACCCCGGGTTCCCTCGTTGGCTGGGAGAATCGTTTCCAGTACGGCACTGGCCGGCCCCTCTGACTCAAGGTTCAGGCGCCCCTTCCGGACGGCACCGAGCCACGAGAGAAGGGTCAGGGTGTTGTCCTCACCGAGAAAGAGAGCTTGGACCCCGCCGTCCTTCCATTCGTCGACGACGTGCCAGGTGTCGCCGCCGTCCGTGGAAGCCGCGACGTACCCATGATCCGCTGAACCCGCAAATTGGCCGGAGAAGTAGGTTCTCGCAACCTCAATTCGTCGGGTGGTTTCCCATTGCATTCCGCCGTAGACCAGCCAGAGGTTGCCTCTTCGGAAAAGGCCGACAACGTCAAGATCCTTGAGTTCGGTGACGGAGTGAAATTGCTTTTTGGACGGACTCCACCGAGTCACGAAACCCTGCCGGTTCCAGAGCAGGATATCGCCTGATGACTGCACCGCCAGACCATCGACGGTCTGGGACAGTTCAGCCTGGCGTTCCCATGTCACCCCGACGTCGGAAGACCGGTACAGGTAGTAGCGCGAGATCCCCCAGAACCCTCCATCGCGTCCTCGATCGCGCGCCGCGATTGGCCAGGTCGTCGCGACTCCACCCCGAAGCATGCGGGAAGAATTGAATCCCTCCTTGTCCATGACCGACACCTTGAGGTTCCCGTCGATGAACACGACCCTTCCCGCGCCGACGGCGATGTCGAGGGGATAGGCTTCGAGATGGAAGCCGGTGAACCCCGGCTCCTGGAGATCCGGAGCGAAAGTGACGACCTCACGATCCGCGGCGACCGCCACCACACCGTCAGCTGAAATCTCATAAGAGAGCAGCGCGCGATCGCCCGCGCGAAGTTGACGCCACGAACCCCTGTCGTTCAGTCCGCGATAGTAGACGCTGTCGCACTGCTCGACGATCACCTTGTCAGCAAGGATTCGCACTCGTTCGATGCGATCCTCCTTGCATTTCACTTCGCCTGTCTCCGTTGGCGTCTTGAGCGTGCGCCACGTACGCCCTCCATCCCGAGTGAGTTTCAGAGAGCCGTGGAGAGATCCGACGACGCCGAGCAAAGGAGACATGAAATGGACGCTGTGCGAACGGGAGACCGAATCGAATGGAGGGTGCTTGGCCGACCACGAGGCTCCGTAGTCGTCCGAGAACAGCAGAGAGCCATCCGAGCCGACGAGCCACGCGTGCCCATCGCGTGTCGTCCGCGCGTCATAAACCCAAAGGCTAGCGGGGAGAACGACGCGGGACCATGTTGAGCCTCCATCAGTCGTCCGGTAGACGAGATCCTGGGAGTCGCCCATGTAACCCGCGATGATTGCGTGCTGGGGGTCGAAGAATCTGACGTGGTTGATGCTGTCGTAAGAAGCGAGCAGATCGTCGGGACCGGTCTGCCGGTTCGGTACCGTGACCTCGCTCCACGTCGCGTTCCAGTCCGTGCTCCTGTAAACATGACCGGTCGCCGTACCGAACCAGATTTCTCCCTTGGAGTTGACTTCAATCGTGTCAAGGCGACCGCTCACCACCAGCTCGGGGCGCAGGTCCCGCCCTACAGTGTCGGCTGTCGAGGCGGTGCCGCACGCTCCGACGAGGAGGATGAGCGAGACGAGCGTGGGCACCTTTTTCATATCGACCCGGTGGACTCTTATACGGATGGCAAGTGAGATCCGCAAGCGATGGAGCCCTACGGATGCAGCGGAGCCTCCGCAGTCACACAGGCGAGAGCCGGTCGGCTCTTAGCGGAGTCCCACGATGCCGCGGACGGACTCGAGCAGCTTCGCGGGGTCGTAGCCGACGCCGTCCTTGAAGACGATGTCGACCTTCTCGATGTCGTTGATGTTCGCAGAGGGGTCGCCGCGCAGCACGACGAGGTCGGCGACCTTGCCCGCCTGAAGCGAGCCGATCGAATCCGCCTTGCCCTCGAAGGTCGCGCCGTTCAATGTCGCGATGCGGATCGCTTCTGCCGGCGTGAAGCCGGCTTCGACCAGCAGCTCCACGCCGCGCTGATCGCCGAAGCCGGGCAGCGTCCCGCCGATGCCCGACGGGTCCGGTCCGGTCAGCAGCAGGCCGCCCGCCTGCACGAACGCGTGCTCGAGCTCCATTTCCTTCTTGAGGATGGCCGCGAAGGGGTTCTGCGGATTCGAGTGCACCTGCACCCGCGCCGTCAGGTAGTTCGACCGCGCTTCCGGCAGCATCGCATCCAGGACGCGCTGCCGCAGCGGCGGCCGACCGGGCACGAACTGCTCGAACACCGGCAGGGTGGATGTGATCGCCACGTGATGCTCGACGAGCGTCCGGAACAGGTCCTTGACCTGCGGGCTGTTGCCGTCCAGGTTCGCGAGCGCCGCGCCGACGGCGACCATGCCGCCGTCCGGACACTCGTCGGGTTTCTTGTCCGCGAGGAACTCCGTGTCCATGACGAAGCCGTGCTCGATGTTGTCGATGCCCGCTTCCGCCGCTTCGCGGAAGCCCACGCTGCACAGGTGCCCGGTGATCTTCAGGCGCCGCTTGTGCGCTTCCTCGGCGGCGGCGCGCAGCTCCGCCCGGGTGATGTGCATGTACGCCTTGAACGAGGTCGCTCCGCTGTCGGCCCAGAAGTTCACCATGCGCCGCGCCTCGTCGGGCCCGCTCAGCTCGTGCATCTGCGGCAGGAACCCGTTGGCGCCTTCGAGGAAGGGCGCGGTGACGTCGAGCTTCGGACCGGGTGACTGCCCCGCATCGATCCGGCGCTTCAGATTCAGCTCGGCGTAGGGCTCGATGCTGCCCGTCGTGCGCAGCATCGTCACGCCCGCGGCCAGGTAGAGCCGCGGCGCGCTGAAGGTGATCGGGTTGATCAGCTGACCCGGAGCCGCCGAGGACTGGTCCGCCGTGTAGTGCAGGTGGTTGTGCATGCCGACGAGCCCCGGGACAACCGTGGAACCGGTCAGATCCAGCATCCTGGCGTCGCCGGGCGCTTTCGTCGTCGCGCTGTCTCCGATCGCCGCGATCCTGCCGTTCTGGATGACCACCGCCTGATCCGGCCGGGCCGCCGCCCCCGTGCCGTCGATGACCCGCACGTGGTTGAGGACGATGACGGGATCATCGACCTTGACGAAGGTTTTGACCTCAGGCGCGAGAGCCGGCGGCGCCGCGACGGTGCGCTCGAGGCCGGCGAGCGCCAGGACGATCAGGATGACCCGCGCGAACCTGTTTCCGACGAGCGTCATGGCGCTCTCCGCTGAAAGTGCTGGGAATAACGCGACGATCGGAGAGAAGGTTGCGCACCGAGTCGCCGCCCGGCGGTCGAGAGCGCGTCCCGGTGGTAGTCTGCCCGCATGAGAATGAGCCGGTCGCTGCCGATCGTCCATCTCGCGCGCCACGGCGAGACCGCCTGGAGCCTCACGGGCCGGCACACCGGGCTGTCCGATCTCCCGCTGACCGAGCGCGGCGAACGCAACGCGCGGCGGCTCGCCGGGAGGCTCGCGGGGCTGACCTTCGCGCGCGTTTTCACCAGCCCGCTCGTGAGGGCGTCGCGGACCTGCGAGCTGGCCGGGTTCGGCGGGGTTGCCGTCGTCGACCGGGACCTGGTCGAATGGGACTACGGTGAGTACGAGGGGATCACCTCGGCGGAGATCCGCAGGACACGCCCCGACTGGGACCTGTTCCGGGACGGCTGTCCGGGAGGGGAGAAGCCGGAGCAGGTCGCCGCGCGCGCGGACCGGGTCATCGAGCGCATTCGGGCGGCCGAGGGCGACGTCCTGGTCTTCTCGAGCGGCCACTTCATCCGCGTGCTGGCCGCCCGCTGGATCGGGGCCGAAGTCCCGGTGCCCGGCCGCAAGTTCATGCTGACGACGGCGAGCCTCAGCGCCGTCGGCTACGAGGACGATCTTGCGCACCCGGTGATCCGTCTCTGGAACGACGATCACCATGTCGGGGACTGAGAAGAAGCGCGTCACGGTCGAGGGCATCCTCAGGGTCTATGTCACGCTCACCTGTCTTTCGACCCTCGCGGCCTCGTTCATCTGGGGGATCAATACCCTCTTCCTGCTCGACGCGGGGCTGAGCGTCACACAGGCCTTCGCGGCGAACGCGTTCTTCACGGCGGGCCAGGTGCTGTTCGAGGTCCCGACCGGTGTGGTGGCCGACATGCGCGGGCGACGCGTCTCCTACCTGCTCGGCGCCGCCACGCTGTTCGTGTCGACGCTCCTGTATCTCCTTCTGTGGCGGACGCACGGGCCGTTTCTGGCCTGGGCCCTCGTCTCCATGCTTCTGGGTCTCGGCTTCACCTTCTTCTCCGGGGCGACCGAGGCGTGGCTCGTGGACGGCCTGAAGTTCGCGCGCTACGAAGGCACGCTCGAGGCGGCGTTCGCCCGGGGCCAGATGGCCACGGGGGCCGCCATGCTCACCGGGACGCTGACCGGCGGAGTCGTCGCGCAGTTCACGAACCTCGGCGTGCCTTATCTCCTGAGGTCGGTCATGCTCGGCCTGACGTTCGCGGTGGCGCTGCTGTGGATGCGCGACGTCGGCTTCACCCCGGATCGCAGCGCATCGATGCCGGCGGAGATCCGGCGCATCCTGCGAGCCACGCTGCAGCACGGCTTCCGCAACGCCCCGGTGCGCTGGCTGATGCTCGCCGCGCCGTTCCAGGCCGGGGTCGGGATCTACGCCTTCTACGCGATGCAGCCCTTTCTTCTCGAGCTCTACGGACGCAAGGGATCGTACGCGGTCGCCGGGCTGGCGGCATCACTCGTGGCGGGGGCGCAGATCCTCGGAGGCGCCGTCGTTCCGTACGCCGGCAGGATGTTCCGCAGGAGGACGACGCTGCTCATCGCGGGGTCGGTGACGAGCGCCCTGGCGCTGGCCGCCATCGGGCTCGCGCCGGGCTTCGTGATGGCCCTGGCGCTTCTGGGGGCGTGGGCGATCGTGTTCGCCGCCGTGATGCCCATCCGCCAGGCGTTCCTCAACGGTCTGATTCCGTCCGACGAGAGAGCGACGGTCCTGTCGTCCTACAACCTCCTCGGCTCCTCGGGCGGCGTCCTGGTCCAGCCGGCTCTCGGGAAAACCGCCGACGTGTGGGGCTACGCGACGTCGTATCTCGTCGGCGCCGGCATCGAGATCCTCGCGCTGCCCTTTGTCCTGCTGGCGCGGCGCGAGCGCGCCCCTTCGGATCCGATGCGGCAGGCTATGTCCGGAGATTCCTGACGTCCGAGTCGTGCATCGACCGGATTGTGGGAGTGGAAGGAGGTGGCTAACGTGAAATGTTTCATGCAGGACCGTCAACCCACCATCGAGGAGAGATGGGAATGGCTCGAGAGGCGTCCGTCCGGCACCGGGCCAGATGGACGTCCTTCCGGGCGGCACTGGGGGTGTCTCTCGTGGCAGGCACCTTCGGCGGGATCCCGCGAGCGCGCGCGCAGGACGCGTACATCCCCAACCAGGGGAGCGACAACATGACCATCGTCAACAGCCGCGACTTCTCCGACCGGATCACCGTGAGCGTGGGAGACGAGCCGCACGAGAGCGCCGCGACGCACGATGCCCGCTACGTCTTCGTGTCGAATCGCGCCGCGGGAACGATCGCGGTCTTCGACACCACCACGCGCACCGAGCTGGACACCGACGGAAACGCCGCGAACGGCACGACGCGCATCGCCGCCGGGAGCCTGCCGCACGGCCTCGCGGTGACCCCCGACGACCGCTACCTCCTGGTGACTAATGATGGTTCGGACGACGTCTCCGTCGTCTCGATCGCCACCCTCCGGGTGATCGGCACCGTCCCCGCCGTCGGCGACGGGCCGCACATGATCGCGATCACACCGGACGGCCGGGAAGCCTGGACGGGAAACCTCGACGGCGGGGACGTCTCCATCCTCGACGTGGCCCTGGCGATCGCGGACCCGGCCCACGCCGTCGTCTGTCGGACCCCGGGCGGATCGGGCTCCGCCTGCCGCATCCCGTCCGGCCAGGGCACCGAGGGCGTCACGTTCACCCACGACGGCAAGACCGCCTACGTCGCCAGCGGCAGCAGCAGCACCGTCACCCTGATCGACGTGAAGACGCGCCAGGTGATCCGCACGCTGTCGATCGGCGGCTGGCCGCTGCGCGTCGCCATCCGGCCCGACGGACACCGCGCCTACGTGTCGCAGTTCAGCGGAACCTCGATCGTGGCGATCGACACCGCGACGGGTCTGATCGTGAACGGCGAGCAGATCACGGGTGTTGTCGACAGCCTCGGGATGGACTTCTACGCCGAGGGGACCGCGATGTTCGTCGGGAACTTCGATGCGTCGATGGTCACCGTGATCCCGCTGCCCGACACCGGCGCGCGGCAGTTCATCCCGACCGGCAGCAAGCCCGATTCGGCGCTCCTGCTCCCGGAGGAAGTGCGCGGGGTGCGGATCGGGTCCGACCGGGCGACCCTGACCTGGGATCGTCAGTATCTCGCGACGGCGTATCACGTCTACCGCACTGTCGGCACGGTCGCCGGGTCCTCGTTCCAATGCGCCGGCGCCCCGGACCCGGACCCGTCCGACACGACCTACGTCGACCCCGACCTGCCGGCGCCGGGCCAGCTGTTCACGTACACCATCGCCATCGTGCAGGGAGCCCGCGAAGGGATCCTCGGATTCACCAGCGACGGCGTGCTGCGCCAGAGGACGACGGCCTGTTCATCGTAACGACGGAAAACGGGAGGAATGCCCGGTGAGCCGACCTGTCGCGGGACATGATGACGATCGCAGGGGTCCCTCGGATCAGCATGCGATCCGGCGGCGGGCCGCCGTGCCCATGCTCCAGGCATTCCTCTCCACGCATCGCGACAAGCTCATCGAGCGCACCCGGGCGAAAGTCGCCTTGAGATCGGCCCCGCGGCCGACCGAGGAGGAGTTGACCAACGGAGTCCCCCTGTTTCTCACCCAGCTCGGCGAGGCCCTCCGGCTGGAGGGGCTCTCCTACGAGGCCGATTCTCACATCGTCGAGAGCGCGGCCAGGCACGGCCAGGACATGCTGAAGAGTGGTTTCACCGTCGGCCAGGTGGTCCATGACTATGGGGATGTCTGTCAGGCCGTGACCGAGCTCGCGGTGGAAATGAATGCTCCGATCCCCACCGAGGAATTCAACACCCTGAACCGGTGCCTCGACAACGCCATCGCCGAAGCGGTCACCGAGTTCGGGCGCCACCTGGAACAGAGGGACTCCCGCAGGGCCACCGAGCGGCTCGGGGTCCTGGGGCACGAACTCGGCAGCCTCCTGTCGAGCGCGATGCTGGCCTTCGAGGCTCTGAAGTCCGGGAAGATCGGGGTCGGGGGAAGCACGGCGAGGCTGCTCGAGCGCAGTCTCCATGCGCTGCGCGATCTGATCCATCGCTCTCTCTCCGAAGTGCGGCTCGAATCCGGGACCACGGAGAAGGAGCCGATCCGGCTGAAGGAGCTCATGGACGATGCCGAGGTCGCCGCGGCCATCGATGCCAGGAATCGGGGGATTCACCTGACCATCGCACCGGTCGATGCCGCGATGATGATCCAGGCGGATCGACAGCTCCTGGCCTCCGCGCTCGGAAACCTGCTGCAGAACGCTCTCAAGTTCACTCGTCCTCAGGGGCATGTCGTCGTGAACACTTACGCGACGGCCGAACGCGTCCGGATCGAAATCGAGGACGAATGCGGCGGCCTGCCGCCGGGACGAGCGGAGGAATTGTTTCTTCCCTTCAAACAACGCAGCAGCGACAGGACCGGCCTGGGGCTCGGGCTCGCCATCAGCCGCCGCGCCGTCGAGGAGAACGGGGGCCTGCTTTCGGTGCGCGACGTGCCGGGAAAAGGATGCGTCTTCGTCCTCGACCTGCCGCGGGTGGGCCAGGACGGCACGAAGCCGTCCGATCCTTCGAGATAGGGCGCTTGCGAAAGATCTGGTGACGCGGCCGCCGACGGCGCCCTCGTACCAGAACAGCGCTGCCGCAACCCCATCGGAGTGCGTCCCGGGTTCAATGAACGCCCCTGCGGCTTCTCGTCAGGGCGATCCCCGCGAAGATGGCCGCGGCGCCGAGAGCGAGGAGCGGAGAGAGACGCTCTTCCAGGATCAGCCAGCCGGCGAAAGTACCGCTCACTGGAACGAGATTCGAGTAGACGGCGGTCCGGACGTTGCCCACCCGCTTCACGGAGCGGTACCACAGCAGGTAGGCGAGGACGAGCGCCAGCAGCGAGGAGAGCACCGCGATCAGCCAGTCCGTCGGGGTCACCTGTTTCCAGTCCTGCCGCAGGACGGCGGGAAGACAGAAGGGAAGCATGGCGAGCGTTCCCCAGCCCACCGAGAGCGCGGTGACCTTGAGGGGGGAGTGGCGCGCCAGGAGCGGACGCGCCAGGACCGTGTAAAGGCACCAGCAGAACGCGGCCCCGAGCACCAGCAGGTCGCCCCGAAGCGATGGGGTCGGCCCTTCCACGGGGGCTTTCCCCGCGATGATCAGGTACTCGCCGCCGAAGGCGAGCACAGCACCCGTCCAGGCCGCGACCCCGACCTTCTCGTGACCCAGGAGGAGACTCAGGATGGCGACCAGGACGGGCGTCAGGCCGAAGATGAGCGCCGTGTGCGACGCCGTCGTCCTCGCGATCCCCTCGATGAACAGGATCTGGTACGCCGTCTGGCCGAGGAGTCCCAATCCGAGGAGCTTGAGCATGTCGGCGACGCTCGTTCGCGGTGATTCGTCGCGGCGACGCAGCAGGAGCAGCAGGAGCAGGAGCGCCGCCAGGACGAAGCGCACGGCGTTGAACGACAGGGGTTCGAACTGACGCAGCGCGATCTTGACGACCGGGAGGTTGAATCCCCAGATGAGGACGACGGCCACGAGGCCGAGATCGTTCGAGTCGAACCGGACAGCGCTCATTCCTTGACGGCGCTAACGGGATTCCGGCTTCGTCTCCACCGCGGCCGCCGGCATCAGCCCGTGCTCGGACAGGAACGCGAAGATCGCCGCGTGCACGTCGCGCTCCTGCGCGCGCGTGAAATCGCCGTGGCCGCCCCCCTTCACCGTCACGAGGCGGTTCGGGACGTGGGCCGCCTCGAGCGCCTGGTGCAGGCGGACCGCGTGGCTGTAGGGCACGTACGGGTCGCGGTCGCCATGGACCGTCAGCACCGGCGGCGCCCCCGCCTTGATGTATTGCAGCGGCGAGACCCGCTTCGCCAGGTCCACGCGGTCGCTGCGGCTGCCGAGCCACTCCACCGCGTAGTGCTTCGCGTCGGGCCCCTCGAGCAGGACGGCGACGTCGGTGATGCCGAAGAAGTTGACGATCGCCGCCACCTTGACGTCCGGCTGGTCGTTCGACGCCCAGCGCGCCTCGCCGTCGGTCGGGCAGGTCGCGTCGAACCCCGCCGACACCGGCAGCAGCCCGGTCGTCAGCGCCAGGTGGCCACCCGCCGACCAGCCCATGGTGATGATGCGCTTCGGGTCGAAGTGGTACTGGTCGGCGTGCGCCACCACCCAGCGCAGCGCGCAGCGGGCGTCCTCGACGGCAGCCGGCGCCGGCGCCACGCGGCCCAGCCGGTAGGAGATGTTCACCACCGCGAAGCCGCGCTCGAGATAGGGGAGGAAGCTCATCACCGCGAAATCCCGCGAGCCGGCCACCCAGCCGCCGCCGTGCATCGTCAGGATGGTCGGCGTCGGGCCTTTCGCATCCCCCGGCGTATAGACGTCCGCCATCAGGTCGACCCCGCTCGCCTGCCGGTAGACGACACCCGGGTCGACGCCGACCTCGGCGCCGGCATAGAGAGTCCAGTCGTCGCCGGCCGGCGTGGACGGCGGAGCCGCGGGTTTCGCGGGCGCGGCAAGACCGTTCGGAACGGTGAGCGCGACGACGGCGAGCGCGACGATGACGATCCGGCCGGCAGGTGTTGCGTGGCGCATCGTGAGTCCCTCCCCGGCCCGGCATCCTAGCGCAGGCGACCTCAGCGAGGCGCCGCGCTGCGTGCCGGATGCCGCCAACCGGAGGGCATTTCTGCCGCGCCAATGGCACGATCGGTGTCGAGGCCTCCCGGCTCCGCCGCAGGCCTGACCGTCAACTGGAGTCAAATCAACTGCTTGCGCGCTCCCGGCAGGCTGCGTGAGGGTCCGGCACGATCCCTGCTTTGACGTGCCCCACGCAAACGGACCTCCATGGATCGATTGGGCCGTGGAGAAAGGAGACGAGTCATGCGCAGCGTACGGAAGATTCTCTCGAGTCTTTGCCTCGCCTTGATGGTGTCGGCTTCGATGCCATGCCGGGCGGAATCCGGGGAAGCGCAGCGCGGTCCGGGTTTGAATCTCAGGGAACTGCAAGCCCCGGCCGCTCTCGGGATCTCCCCGCCATTGAAGGCGCAGATGCAGACAACCGGGACGCCCGCCTCAGGACACATGTCGACGAAAAAGAAGACCTGGATCATCGTCGGCTCGGTGCTGGGCGCCATCGCCATCGGGGCGGCCGTCAGCAGTCATGGCGGCGGCGGGAGCAGCGGCGGCGGAGGCGGCTACTAGCCGAAGACGCTCGCGAAGAGCTTCAGCATCTCGGCCCAGGACTTCTTGTCGGCGTCCGCGTCGTACGCCAGGGCGTCCATGCCCGCCTTTCCGGCGTCGGGATTGGTGAAGGCGTGCTTCGCGCCCGGGTAGGAGATGACCTGGTAGTGCGCGCCCGCGGCGTCCATCTCCTTCTTGAAGGAGTCCAGCACCGAGGCCGTCACCATCGGATCATCGGCGCCGGTGAGCACCAGGATGCGCGGCTTGATCGTCCCTTTCGGGGCGGGGGTCGTCGGGTTCAGCGCACCGTGGAAGGTCACGACGGCGTCGAGATCGGCGCCGGAGCGGGCCATGTTCAGGACGACGCCGCCTCCGAAGCAGTAGCCGATGGCGGCGATTTTCTCCGGGTCGACGTGCGGATCCTTCTTGAGGACGTCGAGCGCGGCGTTGAAGCGCGCCTGCAGCAGCGCCGGGTCCTTGGCCGCTTCCGTCATGAACGCCTGGGCGTCCTTGGGATGCGTCGGGTCGGCGACCTTCCCGCTCCCGTACATGTCGAGCGCGAAAGCGACGTAGCCGGATTGCGCCAGGCGCTTCGCCTGGTTGCGGGTGTTCTCGGTGAGACCCCACCACTCGTGCACCACCAGGACCCCCGGACGCTTCCCCTTCGCCGCGTCGTTCCACGCGAGCATGCCGTGCAGCGGCGTGTCCCCCTGCTTGTAGTCGACCTCCTGCGTCTTGACCTGCGCCCCCGCCGCGGCCGTCGCTGGAACCGCTGCGAGCCACGCCGCAGCCAAAACCACCGCCGCGGACAGGACCCACCCTCTGCGCATGCGCATGTTCGATCCTCCCTCGCGCAGCAAACCACACCCGCGGACCTCTGACAAGGCGCGCCGTTCGCGGGTCGCTTCAGTCGCCGCCGTGCCGGCCCCAGGGGCCGGCGACGCGCTCGAGATCGCCCGGGAGCGACGGGGCGCCCCAGAGCAGCAGCACTCCGGAGACCAGCATCGCCCCCACCGCGAGGAGGATCCCACCCTGCAGCGAGGAGGCGTCGGAGACCTTGCCGATGAGATAAGGGGACGGAGCGTCCCCGAGGATGTGGATGATGACGATGTTCGCCGCGACCGCGGTGGACCGCAGGCGCGCCGGGCTGACGCTGACGATGACCGCGTTCAGGAGCCCGGTGTTCAGGAACAGGAAGAAGATGGCGGCCGCGAAGCAGGGAACGTAAACGGCCCTCGACGGCGAGTGGATGGCGGCGAGCGCGAAGGGAATCCCGGCGAGCACCCCCAGCCCCGACAGGAGGAGATACGCCTGCCGCGTCCACTTCATCATCAGGTCGCCGGCGAATCCCCCCGCGAGCGTCCCCAGGAATCCCGGCACCGCGACCATCAGTCCGGTCAGGTGATTGGACTCGGCGAAGGGCAGTCCTTTGATGGTCTCCAGGTAGCGCGGCAGCCAGAAGGCCATGCCTCCGAGCGCGAACGTCAGGGCCGCGTAGCCCAGGTTGGTGAACAGGTACGAGCGGCTGCGGATCAGCTCGAGGTAGCCGCTGACCACCTGGCGGATCCTCTGCTGGTACGAGAAGTGGTGCGCCGCGTCCGCCCGCGGGGCCGCCGCTGCCGCGGGCCCCGTGTCCATGCCGCCGCGCACAGGCTCGCGCAGCCGGAAGATCGGCAGCGCGAGCAGAAGACCGGGCAACCCGACGAGCATGAAGCAGAAGCGCCAGCCGTGCGTCTCGCCGAGACTGCCCGCCACGATGTAGGCCAAAGCCGCGCCCGCCGGGATGGTCACGTAGAAGATGGCCATCACCCGCGCCCGTTGCCAGACCGGGAAGCAATCCGCGAGGAACGGCGGCGACAGGGTTCCGAACGAGGCCTCACCGATGCCGACCAGCCCGCGCGACAGCAGCAGCACCAGGTAGGTCGGCGCCAGCACCGCTCCGACCGTGGCCAGGCTCCAGAGGATCGCGCCGAGCGCGAGAATGGCCCGGCGCGGATAGCGGTCCCCCAGGTACCCGAAGACGGGAGAGGTGACGAGGTAGACGAGGAAGAACAGGGTGCCGAACAGCCCGAACTGCGCGTCGGAGATCGTGAAGTCGTGCCGGATGAGCGAGCCGACCGAAGCGATGATGTACCGGTCGACGTAATCGAGCAGGTTGAGCGTGGTGAGCAGAACGAGGGGGTACAGGGCGTCCCTTGAGATCCCACCCGGCGTCTTCGATGTCATGCCGCGGTCAGCTCCTCGCCTCGAGGTAGCTGAGGAACGCGCGCGTCAGCTCGCGCGTCAGCGCCTTGTCGTCCTTCGGCATCAGGCCCTTCCAGTTCACGGCCCGCGCGGGCAGCACCACCAGCTCCCACAGCGTGCTGACGACCATCATCAGGCCGAGCGACACGGCGAGGCGCGGCTGCGGGTGCCGGATGTCCCGGCGGCCGGCCAGGATGAGATCCACGACGCGCTCGAACGACCGGACCTCGAGCCGCGCGGCCTTCCTGACGAAGTCCGTGTCACGGCCGAGCGTGAAATGCCGCAGGGCGCGCAGCAGGGGAGCGTTCGCCCGGTAGGACACGACCATGCCGCGCACGATCTGCTCGGCGAACACCTCGAGCGGGATGGTCGCGGCCCTGGCGGGCGTCAGGCCGCCCTTGAGGCGCTCCTCCTGCCGCTCGAGAATCCCCATGATGGCCGCCTCGAGGAGCGCGTCCTTGTCCCGGAAGCGCCGGTACACCGCCCCGGGCGTGAGCCCGGCGTGCTCCGCGATGCGCGGCAGGGTCGTGCCCTCGACGCCGCGCTGGCCGAGGACTTCGGTGGCGGCCTTGAGGAGCCGGCGCAGCGATTCGCGGCTGCGCTCCTGTCGAGGTTCGAGGTCCTGCTTTTTCCGGCGCACCCGCTCCTTATACCAGCATTCGCCGCCCGTCCCGCCCGCGGAATCCCCCTTGACAGCCGGAGAATGTAAATGTAAATTCACATTCTCATCCTGAAGAGGAGGAGCCCATGGCCGTCGCTGAAGCGTCGCCCGCGTGTGCCGGTCCGGCCGCCCGCCCGGTGGCCGCCGTCCATCCCCTGCGCAACCGCCCGTTCGTCCGCTGGTGGATCGGCGCGACGGTCTCGCTGCTCGGCGACCAGTTCTACGTCGTGGCGCTGCCCTGGGTGGTGCTGCAGCGGACCGGCTCGGCGGTGGCCATGGGGACGGTGGCGATGTGCGCCGGCATCCCGCGCGCCGCGCTCATGCTGATGGGAGGCGCCGTCACCGACTTCGTCTCCCCCCGGAAGGTGCTCCTGGCCACGGCGTCGGCGCGGGCCGTGCTCGTGGCGGCCATCGGTCTCCTGCTCCGGCTGCAGGCGCTCGAGCTCTGGCACGTCTACCTCCTCGCCTCGGCGTTCGGCGTCGCGGACGCCTTCGCGATGCCCGCCGCCGGACCCTGGATGCGCTCGCTGGTCGAGCCTCAGCAGCTCCCGGCGGCCAACTCGGTCTGGCAGAGCAGCGCGCTTCTGGCCGGCGTCGTCGGCCCGGCCCCCGCGGGCGTGATCACCAAGGCGCTCGGCGCGGCGTGGGCCTTCTTCCTGGATGCCTTCAGCTTCCTCTTCGTCATCGCGGCCCTGTGGTCCGTCCCCGATCCGGCTCCGGCCCCGACCCCGGCGCAGGGGAGGCCGGGCGTCTGGAGCTCGATCCGCGCCGGGCTCGCCTACGTCATGAAGGACGTGCCGCTGCGCTCGCTCATGCTCCTGGCCGCCGCGTTGAACTTCTGCCTCTCGGGGCCGCTGAGCGTCGGCCTGGCCTATGTCGCGAAGAACCGGTTCTCCACGCCGACGGCGTTCGGCGGGTGGATCGCCTGCGTGGCCACCGGCACCCTGATCGGCATGCTGCTGGCCGGCGTCTCCAGGTCGCGGCGCCGCGGGATCCTGCTCGTGGGCACGGGAGCGATCCTCGGCGTGGCGATGGCCGGCCTGGGTCTCGTGGCCGGCTTCTGGCCCGTCGCCGCCGTGCTGGTCGTCATGGGAAGCCTCAGCGGCTTCATCAATGTGCAGCTCCAGGCGTGGCTTCAGTTGAGAGTCGACCGGTCGGTCCTGGGACGCGTCAGCAGCCTCCTCATGCTGTCGTCGTTCGGGCTGATGCCCGTCTCGATGGCGGTGGCGGGCGTCGCGGTGGAATGGAGCGCCGCGTGGATGTTCGCGATCGGCGGCGCGGCCGTCACCCTCGTCGCGGCGTTCGGCGCCCTGCAGCGCGGCGTGCGCCAGATCGAGTGAGGGATTCCCTCACACGGTAGGCAACATCATGGCGGTGGTCCGGACCCTTTGACGGGCACGGCGCCCCAGACGGCGATCGACGCGACCACCAGCACCCAGGACGGGAAGAACGCGAGGCCGGGAATCGCCTCCGCGATCAGCCCCGGCAGGATCAGCCATTGCCGGCCGAGGATCAGGAACAGGATGCCGGCCGTCAGGAGGTCGAGCCCCCACTGCAGCGGCAGGACGATCTCCATCCCGGCGGAGAGGACGTCCGAAACAGCGGCGACGGCGAGTGCGGCCGCGAACCGGGCGGTCGCGAATCGGACGCTGCGCCCGGGCCCGCTCCTCAAGTGCGTTCTGGTCCCCGGAGGATCCGCGCCGGCAGGAGAATGATCGACCGCAGCAGCTCGAAAACACCCGTCACCACGATGCCGACGAGGCGGAAGGGGAGGAGCACCAGCCAGACGATCGGATAAAGGACGAGGGCGAGAAGCGCCAGCGGCCAGCACAGAACCAGCAGGATGCACCAGAGCAGGAACTTGACCATGGAGGCTGTCCTCCGAAGCACGAGACCGGTCCGATTGAGTAGGTTTCCTCCAGAATGGGATCGGTGTCAATCGTGAGCCCTACCGTGTCACCGTGGCCCAGAAGGGGAGGAACTTCTTCGCCTGCTTCGCCCCTTCGTCGGTGACCGGGGTTCCGGTCAGGTTGAGCTTGGTCATCTTCGGGAACTGCTTCATGTGCACGAGACCGGCGTCGGTGATCTTCGTCCCGGTGAGGTTGAGTCCCGCCAGGCCGGACAGGCGGCCCAGTTGAAGGAGGCCGGCATCGGTCACGGCGTCGTTCGAGAGATTGAGCGACTCGAGGCGCGTCAGCCCGGCGAGATGGGCGAGCCCGGCGTCGGTCACCTTCGTGTCGGCGAGATTCAGATTGCTGAGGCCGGTCAGGCCGGAAAGCTGAGCGAGCCCGGCGTCGCCGATGCCGGTCCCCTTGAGGCCGAGGTACTCGAGCGCGGTCAGGTCCCGCAGCTGCGCGAGACCGGCGTCGGTGACCTTCGTTCCCGAAATGTTCAGGACCCGCAGCGCCGGCAGCGTCTTGATCTCCGCGAGCGCGTCGTCGCCGATGGGCGCCCCCATCAGCCCGAGGCTGCGGAGCTTCGGCGAGGCTTTGAGCGCGCGCACGTGGGCCAGGGTCACGGCCGGGTTCCCGAGGTTCACCTCCTCGACGTCCGGAAGCCGCGCCAGCAGCGGCAGGATGGCCTCGAGATCGGTCGCCTTCACGAGGCCCACGCCGGTGATGCGCTTCCCATCCCGATCGATCTCGGCGCCGGCGGCCTCGAGGGCGACCTGCACGTCGGAGCCAGGTGACGCCACCGGCGGCGCGGACGCGCTCCGCGCCACGGGCGCGGCCGCCGGCACGGTTTTCGCCGCCTTGTTCTCCGTGGGCTCGAGCCGGAACTCCAGGTAGTCGGTCCGGACCGGCTTCACGAAGCGCGGCTCGCCGGGGTAGGGCTCGTCGCGCAGGTAGTAGCTCAGGCGCACCTTGCGCTCTTCCGGGTAGTAGAAGGCGTGCCAGAAGGTGCGCTCCGGCGGCTCGGACGGGTTCACGGCCTGCGACGCCTGCGCGTCGCACTTCTGATGCACGGTGCGAATCGCCTGGTCGTCGAGCGGGCCTTTGGCGAGGTTCTCGGTGAGATACGCGTATCGCTTGCAGGTCCCGCGCGCTTTCTCGGCCGAGGGTGGTTTGCCGTCCTCGAGCTGCTCGTGGATGGTGAAGTTCGTCATCACCAGCGGCTGGCCGGGATTCTCGACGATGTACTCCTTGTTGTGGACCGCGGAGTACTCCCAGACGAACGCGGCGCCCGTGCGGTCGGCCACGAGATAGTGGATGGGGACGTACTGGTAGTACTGCTTGGTCGCCATGAGCGTCTGCTTCGCCTCGTCCACCGTGGCACAGGTGTCGAGGAGCAGGCGCAGGGTCTGCAATTCCCCCAGGCCCACGGCCGCGCCGCGCGTCGGCTCCGTCTGGCCGTGGCTGAAAATCTGGTTGTCCATGGCCATCGTCACGGTGAGCCCCTCGGAGTTGATGCCGTCGATCACGCCGCTCAGGAGGTCGTACGCGACCATCGCCATCGAGGCGTACCCCTGGTCGGGGTGCAGCTCGACCAGGTACGGGCGCGCGGTCGGGTGGAGCATGCCCGGCGGCAGGAACCCGAAGGAAAGCGTGCCGGTCGTGAAGTCGTAGTCGCGGCTCACGACGCTCCTGCCGTTGGCGGTGGAGGCGGGGGGCAGGTGCACGATCGAGCAGCCGGCCTTGAGATCGATGAATCCCAGCGTCGAGAGGTCCCAGCCGTCGTCCTCGATCGACTTGCCGTACGCCGCCGCGACGCCGCGCATGCGATCGAGCAGGATCGGGTCGTTGCGCTGCAGGAAGGCGCGCTGCGCGCGCACCTGCAGCGGATCCTTTGCCCGGTCGGGGCGGGCGCCGTAGCGCTCCTTCGCGATCGTCGCCAGCGCGCGGCCGATCTGCTCGTTGGTTCCCCGCAGGACGAGGTGACGGACTTCGAGGGAGTCCTGCGGGCCTCCGGCGATGACCCGGTCCTCCCGCACGACCGCGTCGGATGTGGCGGAGGGCGTGGCGAGACAGCCGGTGGCGCCGAGGATGAGAGCGAGCCCGAGAACGGGGATGGCGCGCGCGAGACGGTGCAGCATGGGACCTCCTCCCAAAGGTCTTGCTTTCCTGAACAGTGGTCAGTATCCTGACCACCGGTTATATGCGGAGTCAAGCGGAAGGTTCCAACTTTCGCGAGCGGGCCCGGGACGTTCTGAGACGGTCCATCCTCGAGGCCGCCCGCGAGGCGTTCGTCCGGGACGGCTACGAAGGCGTCTCGATGCGCCGGCTCGCCGAGCGGGTCGGCTGCTCGCACGCCAACCTCTACCTGCACTTCCGGGACAAGGAGGCGCTGTTCGACTGCCTGGTGGAGGAGAGCTTCGACGAGTTCGACGTGGGCCTGAAAGCGATGTTCCAGTCGGCCCGGGGGGGCGATCCGGTCGCTCTCGTGCGCAAGGCGGGCCGCGCCTATGTCGAGTTCGGTCTGGCCAACCCGAACATCTACGAGTTCGCGTTCCTGATGCGCCGCCCGGGACGAAAGCCGGACAAGCCGCACGTCACCTACGAGGGGCTGCAGGCGCTCGTGCGCCGGTGCATGCAGGAGAAGCGCTTCCGCCGCATGGACGTCGATGTCGCGAGCCAGGCGCTGTGGGCGGCCGCCCACGGGATCACGTCGCTCCTCATCATCCGCCCGCACTTCCCCTGGGCCGACCGCGACAGGGTGATCGCCCAGGTCGTCGACGCCGCCGTGGACGGCCTGCTCGCCTGAGCCTACGTTGCTGCCGGCACTCGCGCGATCAGCACGAGATTGTTCCCCCAGCGGCGCCCGCGATCGGCGAGGCGCAGCAGGTGCAGGCCGGCCAGGGTGTAGAGCTCGACCGGCAGCCGCAGGATGCTGAGCGGCGTGCGAACTCCCCAGTCGGCGCGGTAGCGCCCGGAGGCGTACGACTGATCGAGCGAAGACTCGGTGAAGCAGGATTCGACGCTGAAGCCGGAGCGCTCGAACAGCCGCCGCGAGCTGCGGGCGTTGAGCGCGTGGACGTGCCGCGGTGGGTCGCAGCAGATCCACGGGGTGCGCAGGAACTTCAGCGCGGCGGACGGCAGGCCGTGCGCCGCCATCGCCAGGTAGCCGCGCAGCCACCAGACGCGGAAGAAGAACTCGCGGCATCGCTGGTTGGGCGTGGCGACGATGGCCACACCGCCGGGAGCGAGCAGGTGGCGCAGCCGCGCCGTGAACCGGACCAGGTCGGGGGTGTGCTCGACCACGTGAGAGCAGTAGATGACATCGAAGCGCTCGCTGCCGGAGTACTCGCCCGGGTCGCCGGTGAGGATCTCGAAGCGACCCGGAAACCTCTCGGCGGCATAGCGGGTGGCCTGGGGATCGATGTCCATCAGGGTGACGTCAAACCCCTCGCCCGCGAAAGCATTGGCGTAGAACCCCGGCCCTCCGCCCCAGTCGAGCAGTCGCGGTTTCGCCGGCAGTCCGGGCAGCGCACGGAGGTGCGAAGCGATGAGCCGGACATCCCGGTTCACCTCCGCCACCTTGGCGTCGAAGTCCCGGTCCGCGACGCTCCCGAAGAGGAATCCGTCGTAGAACTCCCGCAATTCCGCCGGTGTGGGGATGGGGAGCGCGGTGACGAGAGAGCAGGCGCGGCAGTGCCAGTACGCGTACTTGTCCACCCGCTTCACCAGGAAGCTGAGGTCGGCGCCGCAGGCGGGACAGGGCGGGCGATGGCTCATCGCCAGCAGGCGAGGCGATCGGGGGTGCTGCCGGCGAGGTCGCCGGTGCTGCAACTGCGCATGGTGCTCTCCGTGTTGGATTCGAAGCGAGCGGGGCGAAAATACGCCGGTCCCCGCCGGGGCGCAACCACCTTGTGGCCGCCCCATCCGTGTCATTCCCGGACAGGGGCATCCTGATTCCGGACGGGGCGGGCCGCGTCCCCACAGTGCCGGCCCGACGCACGCAGGGGGATGCGCTCTGGCACGTCCGTTGCTGACCCTGGGCGTCCCTCGCCGCGGAGCTCTTGCGCCGATGATCAGCCAGCTGATGCAGGACATCCGCTACGCCGTCCGGTCCCTCGGCCGGTCGCCCGGGTTCAGCGTGGTCTCGGTGCTCATCCTGGCGCTCGGGATCGGGGCGACCACCGCCCTGTTCAGCGTCGTGAACGCGGTGCTCCTGACGCCGCTCCCCTACCCGGAGAGCGACCGGCTCGCCATGGCCGAACGCATCGAGGCGGGGAGCCTGCGCACGATCGCCTCCTACCCTGAGTTCCTGGACTGGCACGACAGCGGCGTCTTCGCGCAATCGGCCGCGGTCGTCGGCAGGAGCTTCTTCCTCGACACGGACGAGGGGCCGGCGCCGCTCGTCGGACGCCGGGTGACCGAAGAGTTCTTCGGCCTCCTGCGTGTGCGTCCGCGGCTCGGGCGCGATTTCCTGCCGGACGAAGCCCGGACGCGCGACGACGTGGCGGTGTTGAGCCACGCCTTCTGGGCGAACCGCCTCGGCGGCGACCCGGACATCGTCGGGCGGGATCTCCGCCTGCGCGACCGGGTCGTCCACGTGGTGGGCGTCCTGCCGGAGGACTTCGTCGACCCGATCGACCCGGCTCGTCCGCGCGACCTCTACATCCCGCTCATCGCGTCGGCGGAAGAGCGCGGCCCGGGTGGGCGCAACTCGCAATGGATCCAGGTCCTGGGACGGCTGCGCGACGGCATCACCCTCGAGCAGGGCGCGTCGCAGATCCGGGCGATCTCCGAGCGCGCGCTGCGCGAGCACAAGGGCTCCGACCCGCGCTCGCTCGCGCCCTTCACGCTCAGGGCGCTCATCGATCACCACGTGGCCGGCGCGCGACCGGCGTTGTGGATGGTGTTCGGCTCCGTCGGCTGCGTGCTCCTCATCGGCTGCGTCAACGTCTCGAACCTGATGGGGGCGCGCCTGGCCGCGCGCGGCCACGAGCTGGCGGTGCGCGCGGCGGTCGGGGCGAGCGGGCGCCGCCTCGCCGCGCAGCTCATGACCGAGAGCCTGGTGCTTTCGTCCGCCGGCGCCGCGGTGGCCCTGGTCCTCGTCCTCTGGACGGTCGATCTCATCCGCGAGGTCAGCCCGGCGGACATCCCGCGCATCGGCCAGGCGGGACTCGACCTGCGCGTGTTCGGCTTCGCGCTCTTCGTCTCGGTGGTCAGCGGATTGCTGCTCGGGCTCCTGCCGGTCCTGCGCGGCTCGCGCCAGGACCTGCTCGCTGTGCTGAAGCAGACGCGCGGCGCCGGCGGGACTTCGATGGCGCGCTCGCGCGGATGGCTGCTCGCGGGTGAAGTGGCCCTGACCTGCGTCCTGATGGTCGGGGCGATGCTCTCCCTGACCAGCCTGCGCCGGCTGCTCGCGGTCGATCCCGGCTTCCGGACCGACCACGTGCTGTCGGTGGACCTCAGCTACGCCGGGGACTGGCAGCCCGAGGCGGTGCGGAGCTTCTTCGACAACCTGATCCACCGGGCCGGCGACTTTCCGGGAGTCGTCGCCGCCGGGGCGGTGGACAACCTGCCTTATTCGGGTTCCTGGTCGCAGTACAGCACGACCGTGGAGGGGTTCGCTGAAGGAGTCCTTCCGGAACTGCGGGGCAAGACCATCGAATACCAGCAGGCGGCCGTCGGCGGCGACTACTTCCGCGTGATGGGGATCCCGCTCGAGGCCGGGCGAACCTTCGACCGGCGCGATGACGCGCCCGGCGCGCCGGGCGCGGTGATGATCAGCGCGTCATTGGCCCGGGCCCTCTGGGGCGACCAGGATCCGCTCGGGAGGCGGCTTGGGGGCGAGCGCGGCCAGTTCGGGTTGCACGGCCGGCCTGGCGCCAGCGTCATCGGGGTCGTGGGGAGCGTGCGGCAGTTCGGTCCGGATTCACCCGTCGAGCGGACCCTCTACCGGCCGATGGCCCAGGGCGAGCCCTGGGGCGGGACACTGCTGGTGCGCACGGAGAACGATCCCGCCACGCTCGCGCCGCTGATTCGCCAGGCCGCGCGGGACCTCGACGGGGCCGTCCTCTTCCGGCGGGCGCTCACCATGGAGGATCTCCTGAGAGCGCGCACGGCGCCGCCGCGCTTCCTCGCGGTCCTCCTCGGCTGCTTCGGGGGCGCCGCGTTGCTTCTCGCCGCGCTCGGGGTCTATGGCGTGCTCGCGTATTCCGTGAGCCAGCGCACCCGCGAGATCGGCGTGCGCGTCGCCCTCGGCGCACGGCAGCGGAGCGTGCTGGGCATGGTCATCCGGCAGGGGATGGCTCCCGCCGTGGCCGGCATCGCCGTCGGCCTGGCCGGCGCGGCGGCCCTGTCGGGTCTGCTGCGCGGTCTGCTCTACGGCGTGAGTGCCACCGACCCGCTCGCTTATGGCGCCGTCGCCCTGGTGCTGGCCGCCGTCGCCCTCGCGGCGTGCTGGACTCCGGCCCGCCGCGCCGCCCGCGTCGATCCGATGGTCGCCCTGCGCTGCGACTAGACCAGGCGAGACGCGCCGCACGACCCGGAAGCCCGTCGTGCAGGCTCAGCTGCCGACTTTCTTGTAACCGGAGTTCTCGATCGCGATCGCGAGGTTCTGCGCGGCCACGTCCAGCTGGATCTTCGAGGGGTAGACCGTGCCGTCGGCGAAGGCGCCGAACGACACCTTCAACCCGACCGCGTCTTTGGCCTTCTCGGTGAACGTGGCGACCGTCAGCCCCGAGATGCGATCGGAGGCGGCGTTCGCGTCGAGGGTGAGGGAGTCTCCCGGCTTGAGGTAGTCCTTGATCACCAGCCGGACCTGCCCGGCCGGATCGGGCGGCGTCACCGAGACGCGCCCCGCGTCCTTGGCCGCCTGGATGCGGGCGGGGTCGGGCGGAACGTACTGCTTCACGAGGCCGATCGCCTCCTTCACCGCGTCGGAGATCTCCTCCGTCTTGTTCTCGACCGCCCTCGCCTTGACCCCCCGCGATCTCTTGTCGTCCTTCGCCGGAGCGGCCGCCGCCGCGACCGGGGTCTTCTGCACCTTGCCGTCGGCCCCGTAGAAGCAGTTCTTCTGGCTGCGCGATTTCTCCTCGCCCTTCATGGAGACCGCGGTCGTCTCGACCCACTGGTACTGGCGCAGGGCCACCATGCTCTTCTGGAGCGATTCCTTCACGGCGGCGGCGTGGTCCTTCGTTCCGGCCGCCGGGGCGGCCGGTTCCTGCGCCGCGGCCGGCAGGACGAGGCAGAGCGAAAGCAGCGCGATGAGACCGACGGTGCGACGGGACATGAAAGCCTCCTCTTTGCGAACGTTGAGCGGGGATTCCCTCGACTGGAGCGTAGTCGGTGGCCCGCGGGCGCGTCACCTGTCATTTCTGACAGTCGACGGCGCACGAGAGGGCGGATCCGGTGCACGGCGCGCAGCGGGTTATCATGCCGCGATGTTCATCCCTCTCGGCGACGACAATCGCGATCGGCGCATCGCGCCTCTGGTCAACATCGCGTTGATCGCCGCCAATGTCCTGGTCTTCGTTTTCCTGCAGGGATTCGGGTCGAACGTCCGCTTCACCTACTCGCTGTCCATGGTGCCGGCGGAGATCCTCACCGGCCGCGACGTGGTGACCGACAACCGCGAGGTGACCGACCCGACGACGGGAGAGCAGTTCGAGGTGCCGGGGCTCCAGCCGACTCCCTGGAGCGTCTACCTGACGCTTCTGACGTCCATGTTCATGCACGGAGGACTCGCGCACCTGCTCGGCAACATGCTCTTCCTCTGGATCTTCGGCGACAACATCGAGAACAGCATGGGGCACGTGCGCTATCTCGTCTTTTATCTGGTCACCGGGGTGCTGGCCTCGTTCGGTCACCTCGCGACCGTCGTGGCGCTCGGCCAGGATCTCAACGTGCCCAGCCTCGGCGCGTCGGGAGCGATCTCCGGCGTGCTGGGGGGCTACCTGCTCCTCTTTCCGCGGCGCCAGGTCCGGGTGCTGATTCTTCGCACCATCACCACCGTCCCGGCCATCGTGGCCATCGGCATGTGGTTCCTGTTCCAGGTGGTGAGCGGGATCGGGCTGCTCGGCGGATCGGAGACCGGCGTGGCGTATGGCGCCCACATCGGCGGGTTCGTCGCCGGGTTCGTCCTCGTGAAGGTCTTCATGCTGGGCATCGAGCCGGATCCACGCTGGCGACCGCAGCCGCGGGAGCTGTGATGCAGCTCGAGCAGCACATCGATTCCATGCGTTGATGCCCGAGCGGCGCCATCTGCGGCTCGAGCCAGGCGCGCCGGACGCGAGACATCCATGAGTCCGATCACCGTCATCTGGTCGATGGTCGCTTCGACGTGCCTGACGCTGGCGGTCGTCCAGGGAGGAGTCTGGTGGCGGCGGCGGGAAGCGCGCGAGCATGCCCTGTTCGCGCTGGCGGCGGTGGGGACGGCGCTCCTGGCCGCGACGGAGCTCTGGATGATGCATGCCGCGACGCCCGGCGAGTTCGGCCGGGCGGTGCGTTGGCTGCATGTCCCGGCCTGGCTGGTGGTCGTCCCGCTCCTCGGATTCGAGCGGCTCTACCTGCGGGCCGGTCGGCCGTCGCTGGGGTGGACCACGGTCGGGATCGGGTCGCTGTCGCTGATGCTCAACTTCGTCTTCTCGCCGAATCTGAACTACCGGGCGATCACCAGCGTCCATCAGGTTCCCTGGTTCGGCGAACCGGTCACGGTGGCCACCGGCGTTCCCAACCCGTGGATGCTGATCGGCCAGCTCGGCCTGCTGCTGTGGGTGATCTTCTCCATGGACGCCGCGCTCATGGTCTGGCGGCGGGGGGAGCGTCAGAAGGCGATCATGGTGGGCGGGAGCGTCGCGTTCTTCGCGCTGGCGGGGACCGCTCAATCGGTCCTGGTGTTCTGGGGCGTCCTTCAATCGCCCATCACGGCGAGCCTCTTCTTCCTGGGGATCATCCTGGCGATGAGTTACGAGCTGAGCAGCGAGATGTTTCGTGTCGCGGAGATCGGTCGCGCGCTGCGGGTCAGCCAGGACGATCTGGCGTTCTCGCGCAGCGAGACGCTGTCCCTGTCGGGCCGGCTCATCCTGGCGCAGGACGACGAGCGGGCGCGACTGGCGCGGGCGATCCACGACGGCCTGAGCCAGAGCCTGGCGCTGCTGGCGGTGGAGCTGGACCTCCTCGGGCAGGATCCGCCGCAGGCGCCGGAGCAGGTGAAGGGACGCGTGGAGGGCCTGGCCTCCCAGGTGAAGGCGATGTCGGCGGACGTGCACCGGATCGCCCACGGGCTGCACCCGGCCAAGCTCGAGCAATTGGGACTGGCCGCCGCGATGGCCGGCCATTGCCGCGAGGTGGAGCGGGTTCACGGGGTCGCGGTCCGATGCGAGTGTCGTGATGTGTCGCGATGGCTGCCGCCGGACATCGCCCTGTGCCTGTACAGCGTGACCCAGGAATCACTGCAGAACGTGATCAAGCACAGCGGCGCGAAGCGGGCGACGGTCGACCTGGCGGCGGTGGACGGCGAGATGCGCCTGAGCATCGCGGACGACGGGAAGGGCTTCGACCTCGAGGCGGTCCGGGCCGGCGCGGGGCTCGGGCTGCTCAGCATGCGCGAGCGGGTGCGCCTGGTCCGTGGCCGGATCGAATGGCGGTCGCGGCCGGGCGCCGGCACGCGCGTGGAGGTGCGCGTGCCCCTGCCTGCGGCGGGGACGAAGGGATGAGCGCCCGGCCGCGCGTCCTCCTGGCCGACGATCACGCCATGCTCCTGGAGGCGTTCGCCCGGATGCTGTCCGCCACCTGCGACGTGGTGGGGACCGTCACCGACGGCCGGGCGCTGCTCGAGGCCGCGCCGAGGCTGAAACCCGACGTCATCGTGCTCGACATCTCGATGCCGAACCTGAACGGCATCGACGCGTGCCGGCTGCTGCAGCCGAAGCTGCCGAAGGTGAAGTGGGTGTTCCTCACCGTGAACGAGGACCCGGATCTCGCGCGGGAGGCGTTCCGGCTGGGCGCCTCGGGATTCCTTCTCAAGAACTCGGCGGGCTCCGAGCTGTTCACGGCGATCCAGAGGGTGATGGCCGGCCGGCGCTACATCACGCCCCTGATCCTGGGCGGCATGCCGGAGGGGATCTTCCTGAGCCAGCCGGCCCCGGCCCACACCGACAAGCTCACCGACCGCGAGCGCGAAGTCCTGCAGCTGCTGGCGGAGGGGCGCACGATGAAGGAAATCGCGAGCGCGCTCGACGTCACGCCCCGCACCGTGGCGTTCCACAAGTACGCGATGATGAAGCGCCTCGGCGTGAAGACCGGCGCCGAGCTGGTCCGGTACGCCGTCAAGCACGGTCTCGTCGGCCGCTGACCCCCTGTCAGTTCTGACAGTCGACCGGCGCGCGCGCGGGCCGCTACCCTGCGTTCGCGGGCGGCGGAAACCGGACATCCTGATGACGTGCGAGGGTCCCACGAACGACGGTGCGGTGCGGGCGCGGATTGTGCTGGCCGAGGACCAGCCGGCGATGCTGGCGCAGATCGCCGCCCTTCTCGGCACGACGTACGACATCGTCGGCACGGTGGGGGACGGACTGTCGTTGCTGGAATCCGCCGCGCGACTGGATCCGGACGTGATCGTGTCGGACATCCGCATGCCCGGGATCGATGGTTTCGGAGCGGCACGGAGCCTCAAGCGCGCCGGCTGTCGCAGCCGCCTGGTGTTTCTCACCGTGCACGAGGATCCCGACTTCGCGCGGGAAGCGCTGGCGCTGGGAGCGGCCGCGTACGTCGTGAAGCCGCGGATGGCCTCCGACCTCCTGACGGCGATCCAGCAGGCCCTGGCCGGCCACACCTTCGTGTCGCCGACGGTGAAGATGTGAAGCCTGCATTGAACGAACGGCCTTTCTGCCGCGACCTGTCAATTCTGACAGTCGATCCTCGAGTGCAAGGGCTGATACCTTGCACCCCGAGCGGGTCGCTGGCTGCATGCGCCCGCTCGACAAGGAGCAGGACACAATGAAGAACCCAGCCCGTTTCGCCGTCGCCATCGCTCTGGCGCTCGCCGTCTGCGGCCCAGTCCTGGCGCAGAAGCAGGCCAAGGCAGCCGAAAACATCGCCAAAGGCATGATCCAGTTCCAGGGAAATCTCACGTCCGTCAAGACCCAGGTCGACACGGTGCTGAAGAGTCTCCAGGACCTCACCACCGCCTCGAGCCCGGACGTCGTGAAGAAATACGAGGCTTTTGCCAAGGAAGTCAGGAACACCACGGATCTGAAGGAGGATGTGCAGGCGCGAGCCAAGCAGGTCACCGCCAAGCGCGACAAGTTCCTGAAGGCGTGGTCGGACGATCAAAAGGACATCCAGAACGAGGATCTCCGCAAGGCCTCCGAATCGCGTCAGGCCGAGCTCTCGCCCATCGTCGACCGCCTCAAGACCGCGATGAGCAGCGCCGGGGAGACGTCCACGCCGTTCCTCCAGAACATGAACGACCTGGTCCTGTTCCTGGGGAACGACCTGTCTCCCACCGCGATGACCACCGCAGCGCCGCTGATCGGCAAGTGCAACGACGGAGGCACCACGCTCCAGGGCGACCTCGACGCCGGCATCGCGGCGGTGGGCGAGCTCGTGACGTTCTTCCAGCCGCAGGGAGTGAAATAGCCATCCCCCATCGAGAGGACGTCATGAAGACATCGAACACGAAGGCATCGAACAGGCTGATCGGATACGCGGGTGTCTATTCCGTCGCCAACGACGCGCAGTGGGATTTCGAGGTCATCAAGGACGCGCATCGTCAGAACTGGATCGGAACGTACGATGCCGCGCTGTTCACGAAAGACCGGGACGGCAAGATCAGCGTGCTCGACACCGACGCCACGCAGCGTGCCACCGGCGCCAGGGCCGGAGCGGTCGTCGGCGTCGTGATCGGAATGATCTTTCCGCCTTCGGTCCTGATGGCGTCGGACGTGGGCGCCGCCGCCGGTTCCGCGCTCGGCAACATGCTCAAGGGTTTCGGCGAGGGGGACATCGAGGAGCTGGCGCAGCAGCTCGCTCCGGGAGAGTCGGGCATCCTGCTCATCGCCGACGCGGCCTTCGATGCCGGCGCCCAGAAACCGATGAAGCGGGCGGACACGTTCGCCCGGCAGGTCGTCGCCACCGATACCGCCGAGATGAAGGTCGCCCTGGCGGTCCGCTAGCCGTCCGCGCCCGAGGTCCCACCCGGGCCCGGGCCTCCGCAGTTCTCCCCGCTTGACGCGCTCCGCGATCGCGGCTACATTTCATACGACCGTTTGAAACGACCGATCGAACGCATGAGCGTGACCACCCCTCTTCCCCGCGGCCCCGGCCGCGTCGCCGCCGACCCGGAGGTGCGGACCCGGGAGCGCCTCCTGCAGGCGGCCGAGGTCCTGTTCGCCCGGCGCGGCTACGGCGGCACCTCCGTCCGGGCGATCACCACGATGGCGCGATGCAATCTGGCGGCGGTCAACTATCACTTCGGCAGCAAGGCCGGGCTGTACCGCTGGATGTTCGAGCGCCTGCTCTCCCGGCTGCGCGAGCGGCGCGACCAGGACCTGCGCCGGGCTCTCGACCAGCTCGGGACGGACGCCGACCTCGAAGCGTTCCTCCGGACCTTCACCAGGAGCTTCCTCGAGTCGTACCTGGACGAACAGGAAGGAGGGCGGCGCCTGATGCAACTGTTCTCCCGCGAGCTGCTCGACCCGCGCCTGCCGCCGAACATGCTGCGCCACGGGCTGGTGCGGCCGGTGCGCGACGGACTGACGCGGGCCCTGCGCCTCGCCGGGATCGAGGCCTCGAGCCGCTCCGGCCGGCGCTGCATCGAGTCGCTCCTGGCGCAGCTGATGCACGTGGTGCGGATGAGCCAGGCGCCGCACGTCACGGGAGCCGACGGCCGCCGGGACTTCGACCTGCGCGAGATGGTCGATCACATCGCGCGCTTCTCCGCGGCGGGGCTGCGCTCCTGCGCCACCGCCCCGAGGACGCGATGAACCGCGTGTGGCCCGCGGCCGCCGCCCTGCTCGCGGTCACGGCATGCTCGCGCGCCAACGGCAACGCCCCACCTTCGCCCCCGCCCGGCGTCCCGGTCTCGGCCGCCGTGGCCGAAGAGCGCGACGTGCCCGTGGAGCTGCACGTCATCGGGTCCGTCGAGGCCTTCTCCTCGGTGGAAGTGCGCGCGCAGGTCGGCGGAGTGCTGGAAAGGGTCCATTTCAAGGAAGGGGACGACGTGCACCCCGGCGACCCCCTCTTCAGTCTCGATGCGCGGCCGTACCAGGCGGCGCTCGAGAGGGCGCGCGCCGCGGTGGCCCGTGACCGCGCCCAGCTCGAAACGGCCCATCGCGACCTCGAGCGTTACGCCGATCTCGTCAAGACGGGCTACGTGGCCCAGGCGGACTACGACAAGGTCCGGACCACCGCGGCCAGCCTCGAGGCCACGCTGCGCTCCGACGAGGCGGCGATTGACAGCGCCCGGGTGTCGCTCGAGTACTGCTCGATCCGCTCGCCGATCGAAGGCCGCACCGGACAGCTCAACATCCATGCCGGCAACCTCGTGGAGGAGAACGGCGACACCCCGCTCGTGGTCATCAACCAGGTGCGGCCGATCAAGGTGGCCTTCGCGGTCCCCGAGGAACACTTCGGCGCGATCCGCGCCGGACAGGCGCAGGCGCCGCTTCTGGTCGCGGTCCGGCCGACCGGCGCGGCCGGCGACCCGATCGAGGGCCGGCTGACGTTCATCGACAACACCGTGGACGCCGCCACGGGCACGCTGAAGCTCAAGGCGACCTTCGCGAACGACGATCGGGCGCTGTGGCCCGGGGCGTTCGTGGATGTCTCCCTGCGAATCGCCACGCGCCCGCACGCGGTCCTCGTCCCGTCGCGCGCCATCCAGACGGGGCAGAAGGGAACCTTCGTCTTCGTCCTCGGACCCGACGACAAGGTCGCGGCCCGCACCATCGCGACCGGTCCGGTGGTCGGAGACGAGACCGTCATCGAAAAAGGAATCGCGGCCGGAGACAAGGTGATCACCGACGGCCAGCTGCGGCTCGTGGACGGGACGCGGGTCGCGATCAGGCCATGAACGTCTCGGAGATCTGGATCCGCCGGCCGGTCATGACGACGCTCGTCATGCTCGGCATCCTGCTCTTCGGCGTGATGGCCTACAACCGGCTGCCGGTCTCGGATCTCCCGAACGTCGATTTCCCCACCATCCAGGTCACCGCCAACCTGCCGGGCGCGGCCCCCGCGACCATGGCCGCGGCCGTGGCGACGCCGCTCGAGCGCCAGTTCACGACGATCGCCGGCCTCGACAACATGACCTCGACGAGCGCCCTCGGCTCGACGCAGATCACGCTGCAGTTCAACCTGAGCCGCGACATCGACGCGGCGGCGCAGGACGTGCAGTCCGCCATCGCGCGCGTCAGCGGGCAGCTGCCGCCGGATCTGCCGACGCCGCCCTCGTACCAGAAGGTCAACCCGGCGGACCAGCCGATCCTCTACCTGACGCTGACCTCGCCGACCCTGCCGCTGTACACGCTCGACGAGTACGGCGAGACCCAGATCGCGCAGCGCATCTCGACCATCAGCGGGGTGGCGCAGGTGATGGTCATCGGCGCGCAGAAATACGCCGTGCGCGCCCAGCTCGACCCGCGCGCCCTGGCGTCGCGCGGCGTCGGCATCGACGAGGTGACGCGCGCCGTGCAGGCCGGCAACGTCAACCTGCCGACCGGCACCCTCTACGGCGCCCACAAGGCGTTCACCGTGCAGGCGAACGGGCAGCTCATGAGCGCCGCCGAGTACGCCCCGCTCATCGTCGCCTGGAGCAAAGGCGCGCCGGTCCGCCTGGGCGAGCTGGGCCACGTCATCGACAGCGTCGAGAACGACAAGACGGCCGCCTGGTTCGTGAATCCCGACGGACCGCAGCGTTCCATCATCCTGGCGATCCAGCGGCAGCCGGGAACCAATACCGTCGCGGTGTCGCAGGCCGTGCAGGCGCTCCTGCCGATGTTCCGGAAAGACCTGCCGGCCTCGGTGTCTCTCAACGTGCTGTTCGATCGCGCCGAGTCGATCCGCGCCTCGGTGAACGACGTCAAGTTCACGCTGCTGCTGACGCTGGCGCTGGTCGTGATGGTCATCTTCCTGTTCCTGCGGAACCTGTCGGCCACCGTGATCCCGAGCCTGGCGCTGCCGATGTCCATCCTCGGCACGTTCGCGCTGATGTCGCCGCTCGGCTACAGCCTCGACAACCTGTCGCTCATGGCGCTGACGCTGTCGGTCGGGTTCGTCGTGGACGACGCCATCGTCATGCTCGAGAACATCGTCCGCCACATGGAGCGGGGCGTCCCCGCGATGCAGGCGGCGCTCGAGGGGTCGAAGGAGATCGGCTTCACCATCGTGTCGATGACGCTGTCGCTCGCCGCGGTGTTCATCCCGGTGCTCTTCATGGGAGGGCTGGTCGGGCGCC
>Ga0134121_10000318_pt1 | contig 56758 bp, 46 predicted proteins | sample KB301_FD_96463 | JGI IMG/M metagenome (GOLD analysis project Ga0134121, IMG submission 96463) | Terrestrial soil microbial communities without Nitrogen fertilizer from Kellogg Biological Station, Michigan, USA - KB3-0-1 | ecosystem: Environmental > Terrestrial > Soil > Unclassified ...
ACCACTGCGAGTGGCGCCGAAGGAAGGACCAGGCTGGCTCTTCGCGGCCGGCGAGCTGGCGATGACTGCTGAGGATCTGGCGAAGTGGAATCTCTCGATCATGGACCAGAAGCTGCTGAAACCAGCTTCGTATCGAGAGCTCGAACGTGAGGCGCAACTCAACAACGGCCTCGGAGCTCGTTACGGGCTCGGCGTTACGCTGGGGATGGAAGCCGGACATCGCGCCGTCTCGCATGGCGGCGAAGTATCGGGATTTGTCTCGGAAAGCATTGTGTTTCCGGACGAGCGAGTTTCGGTAGTGGCGCTGACAAATCAGGATGCCTCTTCCGCAGCCGATGATATTGCACACGGCATCGTTCCGTTGCTCTTTGAACAAAACGATCCGGCAACACCGGGAAAATTAGAGCAGGCGAAGAAGATCTTTGATGGACTACAGCACGGCACGATTGATCGTTCGCTATTCAGCGACAACGCGAACGCCTATTTCAGCGAGCAGGCGTTACAGGACTTTGCGGCTGGTCTGTCGCCGCTGGGTACGCCGAGACAGTTTGTGCATGTTCGACAGGGCTTGCGTGGTGGGATGACGTTGCGAGTTTACATACTGCGTTTCGACAAACAGACACTACGCGCGTGGAGTTACGAGTTGCCCAACGGCAAGTTGGAGCAGTTTCAAATCGCCGTGCAGAATTAGCGTGCAACCCATCTTTCTGTTTGCTGATAGCCAGCTTCTTTTTTGGCGCGAGCATGGACAGCTCTTTATGAAGAGAGTCGTCACGCGAGAAAGGATGAAAGCTGCGTATGTAGGGGCAGCGAATGGCGACAATCCGGATTTCTATTCGATCTTCGTAGCTGCGATGGAGGGAGTTGGCGTTTTCGACTGCCGCATGATCCCTTCTGCCGTCTCTGAGGCTGACCTGGCATTTCTCAACGACGCTGACATCATCTTGTTAGCGGGCGGGGATGTGGAGTTAGGATGGCGCACCTTCCTGGCCAACGGATTAAGTAAGCACATCGCCGGGAGATACTCTGAGGGCGCGACTCTGATCGGTACTTCTGCCGGAGCCGTTCAACTCGGCTTGTGCGGTCTGGCCGGAGACGGATCACTGATCGAAACTTTTCAACTCGTACCCTTCATCATCGGCGCTCATGAAGAAGCCGATGATTGGAAAACAACAAGAGAGCTCCTACGGTTGTCGCCAACCAACACGAAGGGGATCGGTTTGCCAACCGGCGGCGGCGCCATTTACCACGAGGATCAAACCCTCGAACCTTTACGTCACCCGCTAGTGGAGCTGTCGTCGATGTCCTAATCTTCTCTGCGGCCCTCTGCGTATCTCTGCGCCCTCTGCGTTTGAGTTGCTGTTTAGCGCAGAGAACGCTGAGATACGCAGAGGACGCAGAGAAAAGTACGATGAAAGAGAAACTTGTACTTAACTTCACCGTTCACGTAATATCGCAAACGAGAGTTAGGCGGTGTCTCGTCAGGCGATCTGCCGGTTTTGTCCATTCAATGCGGTAGCCGAAATCCTTCCTTAGGATTCACCTAACCTGAATCGTTGGTCAAAAATTATGTTAACTAATCAATCTGTACTTGATGCCTCAGCGTCACTTCGATCCGTCATCTCCGCCACGACCAAAGGTCTGGTCGAGCGTGAAGCGCTCGTCGAAATGGTTGCGCTTTCTGCCGTCGCTGAAGAGCACGTACTCGTCATCGGACCACCGGGAACAGCGAAGAGCGAAGCCGTGCGGCGAATCGCACGCGCGACCGGCGGCCAATACTTCGAGTATCTGCTGGGTCGCTTCACTGAGCCGAGCGAGATCTTCGGTCCAGTCGATCTGCACAAACTAAAGGACGGCCTGGTTGAAACAGACACGCTCGGCATGTTGCCTGAAGCAGACATCGCGTTTCTCGACGAGATCTTTCAGGGCTCGACCGCGATTCTGAATACGCTGCTCGGCATTCTGAACGAGCGCGTGTTTCGCCGCGGACACACCAACCTGAGATGCCCGCTGCGTGTGTGTGTGGGTGCGTCAAACAGTTTGCCTGAAGACGCGGCGCTCGCGGCTTTCGCTGATCGATTTCTGGTGCGTTGTTTTGTCGATCCGATCCCTGATCCGATGCTGGAACAACTGCTCGAGAGTGGCTGGTCACTCAACCAGTCACCGGGGACCGTGACTGCCGGCTTGAACGACATCGAAGTATTGACGGTTGCCGCGCGCAAAGCTGACATGTCAGGCGTGAGACAGCGCATCGCACAGGCTCTTCGTACTTTGCGCGGCGCCGGAATCAGTCTCACTGATCGCCGTGCGGTGAGAGCGCAGAAATTGATTGCTGCGGCCGCGCTGATGGCGGGCCGCGACAAACCAACGGAAGCGGATCTTTGGCCCATCATCTTCGTTCTGCCCACGCGTGAACAGCAAAGTCTCGGTCGCGACAGTTTGCGCGATTTGTTGTCCGCTACTGAGAACGCAACTCTCCCGGTTGCAGCAGAAGAAGCTTCACTCGGCCCACTGGCGCGCGCGACGAGGGCGGCCCAGGCCGCACGCGAGATTCTCGGCGCTCGGCCTGCCAACTCTGACGGTGAACAAAACCGCGCGTGGCGATTGCAACTCGAAGGAATCGCGAGGGAAATCGACGCCGGTTTCACGCCTGAACACATGCCCGCCGACTTGATTGAGTTGCGCGTTCGAATTATCGAGGTGTTGGGACAATCAAGCTAGAAACTCCGAAATCTCTTATCGAAGTGATATGGCGGCCGCGCTTTACTCCACTCGTGCCAGTCGGAGTAGCTGCTCGTGGCCCCGCGGCGACGAGTCTGGCCCATCGTCTCCTGCAGGATCGCGATTCTCTGTCGCACTACAAAGCCGTGGGCGCGCCAGGTCTGCTCGTTATTCTCGGAGAAGAGCTACCGTGGGTCGATGGCGTGGTCTATCTCGGGCACGATGCGCAATCGCCTTCATTGTTGTTGCCCACCAACGTTGAGCCGTCCGTGCCAGCGGCGCTGCTCCAACGCGCTTTGGCACTAAATGGTCCGTGTGCGTTGTTGCTCGATCCTCCTTCGATCGTTCCGCTCTCAGAAGCAAGAACGATCGCACGAGAATCACTGATCAAATGGCTGGAGGCTGATTTATGAACCTTCCGCCATCGCTCGCACCGTGGGCCGGATATCTCAATATCTTCCCCGAGGAAGTGAGTCTGTCGCTTGGTCCAATCATTCAGCGCGTCTCCATGCTGATTGGCTCGCCGCAGCCGCGACTCAACGAGAAGACAGGCGAACCCGATGGTTTTGACGGGCTCAACCGGCGCGGCACTTACGAGAGACTTTTGCTTTCCGAGTGGATGCTCGCGGATGAGCTTGAAGACGAGTTTATGCGACGCGCCGTGATGGGTGAACATCTCTTTCTGAACCGGGCGCATTCGTCACCAGTCGGAACAAGAGCGTCGCTGGCGCTTTTCGACGCCGGTCCGAGTCAGCTTGGCTCACCTCGCATCGCTCACATCGCGGCGTTGATTGTCTTAGCCAACCGCGCGGATTCGGCCGGCTCGAGCTTTTCGTGGGGAGTGTTGCAGCAACCGGAAACGCCGGTCTATCGAGAAGTGAATGCGAGCAACATCATGGCGCTTCTGGCAGCGCGTAGTCATTGTGAGGTTAGTGATAATCACATCACAGCGTGGGAGAAACAGCTTGCGACCTGGGACGGACTCGACGACGTTTGGCTAATCGGCGGACAGCGACTGTCGCGCGTCCAAACTGAGAAACGATCGTCAAGACTCTTCGTTGAGGACGTACTCGAGCCTGATAGTCATGAGCTCAGACTGTCGTGCAACAGCGCTTCCGGAGTGTTAGCTGCAGTAACTCTCGAGCTTCCCGCAAACAACATCAGTACCCGTCTACTGCGTGATCCGTTTGAGGGGGCAGTTCCTGATGTTCAGAAGACAACAGCCTCGTCCTACACCGGTTCCGAACTTCTCTTCGATATGACCGGAACGAAACTCTTCACACGCACAGCGAAATGGGGCGTGAGTGCGTTCAACGTTCCGAACTCACCGCGAGCCGGCGCCGGACAGCCCAGGCGTTATCACACTCGCAAATGGCTACCGGTGTGCGCGGCGGGAAGAGTCGGCCGCGCGATCGCTTTGATCTCGCCTGAAGATCGTTTCGTACACCTCGAGTATTGCCGGCAGGCGCCGATCAAGCTTCCGCCCGGTGCTTACACGGGCTACAACGGCAATGTGTTCTTCACGCCCGCTGCTGATGATGGTCCACTCATGCCGTGCTTTTCCCTGCCGTGGGATGGAGAGATGGCGGCAATGGACGGCGCGGGCTCGCTGTTTCGATTTTCAAGACTACAAGGCGAAGCGAAGTCACTGGGCTCAAGGCCATTGTCAGGAACGGTGCATTTGGTTGCGACGGATGTGCTTGCGGTCAACATTTGGGATTCTCGTCTTGTCTACGTTGGTCGTGAATGGCCTGACAACGAGTTTCGCATCGTGTCTATCGGAGGAGGGCATATCGACAGGGCCACAACATTGGAAGGAAAAGCGCTTCGGGCCTTCTTTGGACCACCGTCCGGACTCGCTCACCCGCAGTATGGACTACTCGCGCTCGAGCAAACCGACTCTCAATGGCTTGTTATTACTGGCAGTGAGCGAAAGGAGTTGGTTAAGCCTTATGGCGTGAAAGTATTCGGAGTTTTTACTGACTACCATAGCGGTCCGGAGCCCGGTTTACTCGCAGTCGAAGACGATCTCCAGACTGTTAGTCTGAACGGACATGACTGGCGAAAGGAAATTCTTCGCGCTCACTCAACCATCGAGCACATCTCCTTATCCCAACGGGAGCCTTACATCGCCTACTCAACCGTCGATGGTGAAATCGTGATCTATTCGATTCGCCATCATACGGATCTTTGTCGCTATCTTCCGGAGGGCGAGCGATGACAAGTCTCCACCCACGCAAAGTTGCGCATAAAGGCCGGGTCGAGGCGACAGGCTTTTTATTCGACACCGATCTGATCGGAGTTGCAGAAGCGCGACGGCGCATTCTCAACCTCTGGGAATCCGGAGTGCAGGTTTATACAGACGGACCGAATCTTTTCGTTCGTTTGTCATCAAGGATCAGAGTCGACTCTGCCAATTCCGTTGCGACGCCTCTGGTCCAAATCGAAGATGTGCTGTCGGCGCTACCGTTGTCGCCGGATGAGTTTGAGCTGTTGCAGGCTCCGTCGCATTCGGTTGTATTTGCGAAAGGCGGAGTTGCGCACGTCAGGCAGCTAAGCTCAGCCAGTGCTGAATCTCCTGAGACGTGGCTCGATGTGGCAGCTTTCAAAGTCGTGAAAGTCGCGTCGCTGGGCGCCGCTTTGGTGGAGCCGAAGGTAGTGAGCGAGCCTCTGCCTTTTGACGCTCGCGCTAAGCTCGACGGCGTACCGGCGGAAGCTTCAGAACGTCGCGATGCACTTGCTGCGATCAAGTCGGCGGTGTCTGGAACGGGTCAACAGTCTGAGTGGAGCTCTGCGCAGGAGTTAGGCGGATGGCTGGGAGGACTGATCGGATCGTTTTCGGCAACTATGGGAAGCCTGGCGCGGTGGCAAACCTCGATCGGTTCAGGATCCGCCTATCACACTGGGGAACCACATACGCAAGAGAACACATGGCTCTCCCGCCTCGGCCTGCGTCTATTAAACGCTTCACGTCTCTCGCGAATACTGGGTCGCCGGCAGGCTGCGTATCTCAGCAAGATGATGGACATGTTTGAGCGCGGCGATATCAATGAAGCTCTCAAACATGCAATCCCACTCGGCGATCTGCAATCGCTGAATCAAGCGCCTGCTTTCGGTGTGCCGTCGCCGCGAGACAGTCTTTCGATATTTCCGGGGCGAGCGCGGAACGCACGAAATATCGGCTTGGGAACCGATGTTATGTCGTACCTCTATCAGCTTTACCGCGCGTCGTTCAAACGGCTGGAGGCTCAAAATCGGATCGAGGAAGCTGCGTTTGTTCTCGCTGAATTGCTGCGGGCGAATGAAGAGGCGGTCGCGTTTCTCGAAAGACACGGCAAACTAAGGCTTGCTGCGGAGCTGGCGGAAGGGCGTGAGTTGCCGCCGGGACTCGTAGTGCGTCAATGGTTTATTGCCGGCAACATTCCGCGAGCTGTTACGATCGCGCGACGCACGCAGGCTTTTGCTGATGCGGTCTTGCGACTCGAAAAGAAAGACAAGGACCAGGCAGAGAAGCTAAGGGTCGTGTGGGCTGCGTCGCTGGCGGAAGGAGGCAATTACGCGGGCGCAGTCGACGTCATTTGGCCCATTCAAGCTCATCGGCAGACAGCTCGTAAGTGGATAGAAAAGGCAATTGACGTTGGTGGGCCGGTCGGGGGCCGGATGCTTGCCCGCAAGTTGTCGATTGTTCCCGAGGATTTCGAGAACATACGTCGCCGCGCGCTGATTTTTCTCGAGGATGAAAGCTTCGAGCAACAGGAAACGCGTGCATCGTTCGCCGAAACACTCGCTAACGGAGAAAATACCAAAGAAGCACGAACGTTAGCTCGTGTCACGGCGCGTGCTATTTTGCGCGACGCCGGGCAACACGCCAGTGCAGTGACTGCTAAGCAGTTCACGCGCCTCGTCTACTTCACCGGCGATGGTCCATTGCGAACAGACGTACCGCCGTTTCCATTAGAGCGCGACCAGCCGCTTACTCCATTCCTTTCACTCGGATGCACCGCCGCTGATTGCGGGTCTATCCCCGTACATGATGCGCTGCTTCTGCCAAACGGCCGGATGCTCGTCGCACTCGGCGAGATCGGCGTCAGACTCTTAACACGCGGCGGCCGCACTGTCACACACTTCGATCAGCCTGCGGATAAGCTCGTGATTTCGGATAACGGCGCTAGGGCGATCGCACTCGCGCGCCGTGGCGAAGTGTGGCGACTGTCACGACTCGATCTGATCCAGTGGCGCTGTGAAGACTGGTGCGACGCGCAGATCGATGCTTTTGCTCCGAACTACGATGGCAGCCTCTGGTTTCTCGGCGCCAAAGGTGACTTTTATGCTATCGACGCGCAGGCAAAAAGTTTTGAGGCGCTCTGGCGAGTGCCGGAAGCCGGCAGCCAAGTTCTCAGGGTCGCTCGTTCTGAATCGTCGTGCAGTTTTCTTACCGCTTCGCAGGAGTGGTCAGATTTAGAGCAGTGGGTTTACGGGCTTCCATTACTGACTTTGCGAACTCGTTCATCACCGCCCAAGCCACCAGACAATGTGATTTGTGTGCGCTGGTGCGATGCGTTTTCTCCGGACGGTATTTATGTGGACCAGTCGCTCTACGGCCTGCTGGACTCCAGTGATCCGGAGGCGGTGAAGATGACGCCTCTGCCTCCTAAGCTGCGTGTGCTTGAAGGCGAGCTGGAAAAGTTTGAATTATCCATTGGTGGCGAATCGTGCGAGCCATTGATACCTGAGATATTCGACCGGTGGGTCGCTTCTCCATTGCTGGAGACAGATGGCATCCGAGTTAACGTCATCGATCTCCACTCAAAGAACGCTTCGGCTCAACTGTGGCTCGCGAGTGCAAAGCAACTCTCAACGAGGCTAACCGAAAACACACTCACAGTCGCAGACAACCTTGGCCGCGTGATCGCAATCGATCTGCGTCGCAACTGCTCGACGCGCTACTTCCGCATTTAGTTGGTCGCAGAACTGGTGGCCACAGAGGGCCATTCTTACAGTTGAATCTTAGAAAAACTCACCGCACGAACGCTCAAAACTTTATACTCACTTCATGCCCGTTCACGAATTTGATCTGGCCATTCTGCTCCGCAATCTTGATGACGACGTTTTCCTCGCGGAGGCGTCGCTGTTTCCGGAGGTGTCGCGCTTTGGTGACGATCCGGAGAAGTTGAAGAGAGCGATCATCAAGAATGCGGCTCGCATTATTGAGGCTGAAGCCCTCGCGCGAGTGTGGACACGCCTGAAACCGACCGACCTCGAATCCTTTGAAATCAACCTCGTTCTCGATCCGCCAGAGAAGCGTCTGACCTGGCGCGAACCAATCAATCTCAGACTCGACGTACTCCGCTGGAGTCAAGGCGAAGCCGCACACATTGCCTTGATACCTGCACTCGGTATCGAGGTGTTGAGCACGAAGTTAGCTGACTTGCAGGAGAATTTGGCCCAGCCGTCGATGCTGCAAAGGCACGCCCGCGCGGAATTGCAGCGTCGTGGTGCGTTGGCAAATCTTCTCAACCTGATCTTGATAAACCGTACGCGCGGCGTGTCGGTGGCGCGAGCCTTCTTTCAGGCAGATGTTCGTAGTCCCAAACAGGTGATGGCCAGCGCGGGCAAGACGAAGGAAAAGAAATCCACGCTCGAACAAACGGCAGTTGACCTGACGAAGCAGAAACTCAGTCACGCCTTCGAAGTTGACCACGTGGTTGAAAACCTCGCCGAAGCGCTGGCGGGCCAGTCAGCGTCCAGTGTTTTGCTGGTCGGTAAAGCCGGAGTCGGGAAGACCGCAGTGGTCCATGAGCTCGTGCGCCGCCGCGAACGGTTCGGCCTGGGCGCAACTTCATTCTGGTCCACCAGTGGCGCACGCCTCGTGGCCGGCATGACTGGTTACGGAATGTGGCAGGAGCGGTGTGACGCACTCTGGCAGGAGGCTGAGAAAACGAACGCCATCGTGCACCTGGGAAACCTCGTTGAACTGGTAGACACGGGAAAGAGTGAACATAACACGCAGGGTTTGGCGAGTTTCTTTCGCCAGCGTTTTGCGCGCCGCCAGGCACTCGCGATCCTTGAATGCACGCCCGAACAGTTGTCAGTAGTTGAACGCGAAGATCCCGGCACGCTGAAAGTTCTTCGTCAACTGATGATCGAGGAGCCTTCCGTAGAAGCCGGACGCAAGATCTTGAAACGTTTCGCTAACGAGTTTCATCGTGTGGATGCGAGCATTACAGAGAAAAAGCGGCGGCGCCTACTAACGCGACGTCATACGACTCCGATAATCGATCAGGCGCTCGAGCTAGTCGATCAGCTACATCGTCGCTTTGCCGGTTACTCAGCTTATCCCAGTCGACCGCTGCGTTTTCTACGCGGATTATTACAGAGCCACGCCCATGAGCCGGATCCGGTCGGAAACAGTGAAGTGATCGCGGCCTTTGCCGCCGAGACAGGACTGCCGCTGTTCTTACTCGACGATCGCGTGATCTTCGATACCGATAGCACGGCAAAGTGGTTTGAGGAGCGCGTCATTGGACAATCTGCGGCCGTCCGTTTGATTGTGGATCTACTCGCCACCGTGAAGGCCGGGCTCACACGTCCGCGGCGTCCGATTGCCTCCCTGTTGTTTGCTGGTCCAACCGGCGTCGGTAAGACCGAGATGGCGAAGTCACTCGCCCGCTTCTTCTTTGGTGATGAAAACAGAATGGCGCGTTTTGATATGAGTGAGTATGCCGACGCGCTGGCCGTAACTCACCTCGTCGGTGGCGTCACCGGAAATGAAGGCACGCTCACCGCGCGCATACGCGAGCAACCGTTCAGCGTTGTTTTGTTTGACGAATTTGAGAAAGCACATCATTCGTTCTTCGACTTGCTGTTACAAACACTCGGCGACGGCCGCATGACTGACGGGCGCGGGCGAGTGGCAGACTTTACTAATTCAATCGTGGTGATGACTTCGAACCTCGGCGCCGCGAAGTTTCGACGTCCACGCGCAGGTTTCGATGCGAGCGATCAAAGCCTGAATGGTTCTGATCGCGCGGCGCAGAGACACTTCACTCGAGCGGTTCGCGAGTTTCTGCGTCCGGAAATCTTTAATCGCATAGACCACATCCTCCCGTTTCTTCCGCTCGACCGCAAAACAGTTGAGCAAATTGCGGTGCGAGAGCTGAAGCTGGTCGAGCAGCGCGATGGGTTGCTGCGCCGCGGGGTCGCGTTGCGCACTTCGACGCAAGCGCTGGAAGTTTTGGCCCGTCGTGGTTATGACGCGCATTATGGCGCTCGCCCGCTGAAACGTCTGATTGAACGTGAGTTGCTTCTGCCGCTTTCAGTCGAGCTCAACCGCCGGGCCGCAATTTTAGATGGAGGCAAGCGGACAACGCTGCTTGCTAATGTCGGAGTGAAGTCCGGACGTCTCGCAGTTGAGATAAGCGGTGAAGGTAAATCAGCTCGTGATGATTTGAGCCTGGCGGCGAGAGTCGATCGACTGGGTGAGCTGCGTCGGCGCATCGTCCGACTCGGACGAAGCTCAGTAATTATCGAGTTGCAAAACACGATCTGGCGACTGAGCGAGCTCGAGCGACGGATCAGAAAGGCAGCGCGCCGCGCGAAGTTGAAGAATAAGACCGTTAGCCCCGTGAACCCGAGAGAGTCCGCCATTCTGGATGTGCTGCCGGAGTATCGACGGAAAATGGCCATTCTCACCGAGCTTGAATCGAAAAGCGCGAACGCTGAAGACGAGGCGCTGCTCATGTTGTATAGCGGTGAGATTGTTGTATTGACAGACGAGCAGGCGCAAGTGACCCATGAGATCGAAACGGGTTTACAAGACTTGCTGCGGCAACTACTCGATCTGCAGTTCACACATCCGAATCGTGTGACGATGGCGATTTACAGCGAGAACAAAGATGCGCTCTCTGAGCTGGCCCGGGCCTATTACCAGGCTGCAGTTGCTATGCAAATGCAGGTGACCGTTTCTTACTACACGTCGAATCTGCCTGACGACGATGAAGAATTGAAGGTGATTGAGATGCTCGGTCGGAAGGTTGTGCGCGCGGAAACAAACAAGCCAGCGGAGTTTTTCTCGCACAAACCGGAAGCCTGTAACGCTGTTGTTTTCAGGCTGGACGGCAAGAGTGCTTTTGCAAAGTGGGCGCTCGAGTATGGGCTACACACTTTTGTTGAAGGCAAAACAAGCAATCCTGTCTTTGTTCATACGAGTGATGTAGAAGCGAAGGAGTATCGCCCGCCGGCGTTTCTGGAAAAGCGTGGAGCGCTCCAGCCTGCAAACGTGGGCGCCTGCCGTCGTACATACAAGCGCACCGAGATGTACGTAGAGGATCATTCACTCGCGCTGCGCCACGTCTGGCGTATGAACTTGGCGGCCGTGCTTACCTACTTCCTGGACCAGCAACTGCAGCGTGCAGCGGAAAAACTAATCGACGAATGAACGTCAGAGTTCCAATTTATGTTGAGGAGCGGAAGCCGGAGGCGGCCCAGCTGCAACACGTGCGCCCGGTCAGATTGCGTCCGCTCTTCATTCCGCAACCAATCGAACAAGACGTCAGCATCCAACGCGCGACGGCGCGACTGACAAACGCATTACGTCAGGACCTCGGTGCGCTGGCCCGGCTTGCACGTCACGAGGATCTGGCCGCCTACAGTTTCTATCCACCAATGGACGAGCTGATGCTGGAGTTTCCCGTCGAAGTTGGCAAAAAGCGTTTCATACTGCGTCATCTATTCCTGATCCTCTCGGCATTCGACCGTCGCTTTGCGTGGACTCCCAGCGTGCCGGAAGTTTGGGTTGAAGTCGCACGCGGCGAAACCATTCGCGACCGAGTTCAGGAAGCGCTCACTGAACACTATCGTTTGCTCGAGCGGCGCTTTGGAAGTGAAGTTGTTAAGCCCGACATGAATGCAGTTCACGGCAAAGCGTGGATTACATCCATCGAAGTGTCGATAGACATTCCCAGCTTGTACACGCCCACAACGGAAACTTTCTTTGCTGCGATAGGTGCAGAACAGGAATTTTCCGGGGCGGCTGAATTAGTACGTGTTGGTCGTTCGCTCAATTCGCTCTATCCGGACGATCTGGACCATGCGATCAATCGCGAAACCGAGGTAAATGAGCTCTCGACTTTGTTGAGCGAGAGTGATCAACGTCCGGTTCTGGTTATCGGAAAGAGACTCGTAGGCAAGACTGCGGTCATTCACGAGTTTGTTCGTCGACGGATGGACCGGCGTAGAACGTCTGAAGTAACGATGCATGTCGCAAGCATCGCCGATCTCACTGGTGATGTCTGGTTGATCTCACCGCAACGACTGATATCGGGAATGTCTTACCTGGGCCAGTGGGAAGGGCGCTTACTGGCGATTCTCAAAGAGAGCCAGCGCAAACATCACACGTTGTACTTTGATGACGTGATTGGTTTGTTCTATGCGGGTCGCACGAGCTCATCGCAGCTGAGTGCTGCTCACGTGCTCAAACCTTATCTCGAACGTCGCGACGTGCGCGTGCTGGCCGAGTCGACGCCGGAAGCATTTCGCGTGTTACAAGAGCTCGATCGCAGCTTTGCGGATCTTTTCCAGGTGGTGCGAATCGACGAGCCAAACGAAGCGAAGAACTTGCACACCTTGCTTGGCTCGCGGCGCACATTGGAGCGACAGCACAATACGCGCTTTCATCCGGACGTCTTGCCTACTGTGATCGATCTGACGCGGCGCTACGTTTCTGACGCGGCGTTTCCCGGTAAAGCGGCGCGGCTGCTTCAATCGTTGGCCGGAAAACACAAGCTTGGAGAAGTGACGCGAGCCGCGGCGTTGGAAGAATTCTCCGCCAGAAGCGGGCTCAGCGTGAGTTTTCTCGATGATCGATCTGAGCTCGACCACGCTCAGGTGATCGAAGCGCTCAATAGGGAAGTCATCGGGCAAAGGGCCGCCGTGACTGCGTGTGCCGATGCCGTAACGATCGCGAAAGCTCGATTGAATGACAGCATCCGGCCGATCGCTTCATTCCTGTTCTTAGGACCGACCGGCGTCGGTAAAACTCAGTGTGCTAAAGCCCTCGCAAAGTATTTGTTCGGCGATAGCGAGCGTCTCATTCGATTCGATATGAATGAGTTTGCCAGTTACTACTCGATCGCACGACTCACCGGAACACTCGATGCACCGGAAGGATTACTGACGAGCGCGGTGCGGCGTTCGCCATTTGCCGTGTTGCTTTTTGATGAAATCGAGAAAGCGCATCCGGCTGTTTTTGATCTCCTGCTTGGTGTGATGGGAGACGGACGTCTGACCGACGCGCGTGGCCAGCTCGTAGATTTCTCCAACACCATCATCATTCTGACTTCGAATCTTGGCGCGCGTGAAGCGACCAGTGATGTCGGGTTTCGCCAGACTAACAGAAGTGATGCGTCAGTCTATCGTCTCGCGGCCGAAAGATTCTTTAAGCCCGAGTTCTTCAACCGGCTTAGCCGCGTTGTGCCGTTCGAACGTTTGAGTCGCGAGGATGTGCAGAAGATTGCGAACCGATTGATTGAAGATGTTTTGAATCGCGAAGGGTTGGTGCGTCGTGGAGTGAAGCTGGTGGTTGAAACTGGCGCGCTGAACCTGCTCGTCGAAGCTGGTTATCATCCGCAACTCGGTGCTCGTGCGCTCAAACGAACACTCGAGCGTCAGGTTACAGCTCCTTTGGCGGCGCGATTGTCTGCAACTTCCGCCGATCAACCGCTCATTGTTTTTATCAACGACGATCAGGGACGTATTAAAGTTGACGCTTGCACGTTGAGCGTTGTCGAAGCTGGCACACGGGGCCAACTTTCTTTTTCCGATAGTGCTGAGTTTCTCGATCGCATTGAAGATGTGCTGATTCGCGTCGAGGAACTCGCAGATCGTTTGTATCCGGCGGGTGAAATTCTGCTCGGCGACGGCCAGTCGTCGGTGCAAATGCAGCGAGTTAATCTGCGACTGCAAGCGCGGCGCGTATCGAGGATGCTGGAGAGAGCAGATGAAAGGCGGGCCAAACAGGACCAGCGAAGTTCCACCAGCAGTCGTCCAAGACGCACCGCTGACAAAGGATATAAACGCCGGCTGGCGAAAGTTGTTGACGGACCAGTTGATAACCATCTCTTTGCTCACAATCTGCACCAACTTCTCACTGAACTGGCGGCCAGGAATGAGACTTTCGGTGACAACATCGATGATTACCTAGTTGATTTACTTAACGAGACGTCACTGTTAAATGCTCTTTCGATGATTGGCGAGGGCAGTGACAACACGTCAACGCTAATCAGAGTCGCATCGCTGAATGCAGGTGGACCAACAGCGTGTTTAAAATTGCGCGATCTCTACCGCACGTTGTTTGAGAAGGAATTCAACTGCAAAGTTATCAAGTCAGAAGATGATTTCGATGAGATACATGCTCATATGCTCGTCGCCACCCTCCAGTTGGAAGGGCGGCTGGCAGCACTGCTGGCGCCGCTCGAAGTTGGCACGCACCTGTTTGTTTCCGACAGCCAAACTTACGAGCCGGTTGTCGTAACGGTTGGTTCTGAGCCTCGGAAGCAGTTTGAGAGTCTGCCCCCCGTGGTTCGCATCTATGCGGAACCGGAAGCCACTCTCGATCTTCGTACGCAATTATTGTCGATCGGTAAAATGGGAAGCGCCGAGTTCCGCGCCTTTGTACTCGCCGCACTCCCGACGCCGCACGAATTCAACTAAGCCTATGCATCGATTTCCGGTCTTAATTTGGGAAGACTTCACGGGTCGCTACTCGGCGCGATTGATTGACGATGTGGAAGATCCGATGATGCCGCTGGCCGGGTTTGGTCGCACGGCGCGCGAGGCGTTGGCCCAGCTCAAGGAGTATCTCACGTGGGCCTTTGACCATGAGCCGTGGCGCGCGCCGCCTGACTTTCTCGATCCGCAGCTCGTGGAATTCAGAGTTGAAGTGCGTCCCGAGTACGTACTCAAGGGTCGAGTTTACCCGTGCGATGAGTCTTTTCCGCTTCGTGTCGCTTGTGTGCACGGACGCCAGCAGGACGGAATGCTTGTATGCGCTCTGCCGATGCTCGGGGTGCAGTTTTACTACTACGAAGCGAGTGCGTTGCGCGGACTCGTGACGACTTACACGCAGGAGTGGTTAAAAAATTCTACTCCGCAACAACTCAGACGTTATTTGAGCCCTAGGAGCGTGCGCTTGGAGGAGCTTGCCGTCAGAGGTGGCAAGCCTTCCACCGCGATGTTCGCGCCGCCTGACATAAAAAACCTCAAGCTAATCGCGACTCCACTCGGCTCAGATGAAATGCGCCGCAGTTTTTCTCGCGCGTTCGGTCGCGAGCGACTTGTTTCCGAGTTGGTCCAACTAATGCAACGCGATCGCGCAAACGTCCTGCTGGTCGGCGAGTCAGGTGTCGGTAAGACGTCGATACTCGTCGACGCAGTGCGGATAGTCGAACGAGAAGTGCGTTCAAGTGAGGACAATAGCGAAGCAAAACTGCCCCGCTTTTGGAGCTCGAGCGCTGCGCGTGTCATCGCGGGCATGAAATACCTGGGCCAGTGGGAAGAACGATGCGAGCGAGTGATTGAAGACCTGGCGCGGATCGACGGAGTAATCGCGTTTGAAGATCTGCTGGAGATGGTCCATACCGGCGGCGCCGCCACCGAAAGCATCGCGTCGTTTCTCCAACCATTCCTCGAGCGAGCTGAAATGCGAATCGTTAGTGAAACAACGCCGGCGGGCCTCGATGCGTGTCGTCGCATCTTGCCGGGCTTTGTCGACTCGTTTCGTATTCTCCGCGTCCCTGATTTTGCGCAAGCCGAGGCTCTCTCAGCCTTGCAGGCGTACTGCACAAACATCGAACGCAACAGTCCAGTGCGCCTGAAGGTTGACGATCGCAATCTCATTTATCGACTGTTCCGGCGTTTTCTGCCTTATGAAGCTTTCCCCGGTAAGACGGTTAATTTCACCTCAGGGCTTTACGAACGCGCGAAATCGGATCACGTTACGGAAATTACGAGCGACCGGATTATCGGCGCATTTGTGAAAGCCACCGGATTGCCGGAGCTGTTCTTACGCGACGAGGTGTCGTTGGAAGAGCGGGATCTACAAGCATTCTTCGAGCATGAAGTAATTGGACAAACTGAAGCGTGCCGGGCAGCGACAAGTGCAGTGCTGACGTTCAAAGCAGGATTGAATGATCCAGCCAGACCGATCAGTGTCCTGCTGTTCACTGGTCCAACAGGCGTCGGCAAGACCGAGCTTTCGCGTTCGTTGGCTCGCTTTCTTTTCGGCGCGGCGGAAGACTCGGAGCGATTCGTGCGGCTGGATATGAGTGAATACTCGCTGCCGGGGAGTGCCGAACGCCTGATCGCTGGACCATGGGGTCAGCCGAGCGAGTTTATCAATCAAATGCGTCGACAACCTTTTGCGGTCGTTTTGTTTGATGAGATCGAAAAGGCGGACGAAGGCGTGTTTGATTTGTTGCTCAGCGTGTTCGACGAGGGCCGTCTAACGGATCGATTTGGGCGCACTACGTATTTTCAGAGTGCCGTCATAATCATGACTTCAAACCTGGGAGCGATAGCCTCCGAAACACCGGGATTCGGAGCCGGTGACGTTGCTTCATCGACTTACCATCGCGCCGCGCAAACCTTCTTTCGACCCGAGTTTTACAACCGCATCGACGCCGTTCTGAGTTTCAGTGCGCTCGACAAGGAGAACGTGCGCCGCATAGCAATCAAGGAGCTAAATGCCCTCAACTCGCGCGAAGGAATGGTGAAGAGAAGCATCAGACTTGTTTGGACGGATCGCGTCGTGGACCGCGTGGCCCAAACTGGATTTGACTCTCGTTTAGGCGCGCGCCCATTGCAAAGAGTCATCGAAAGGGAAATCGTGACGCCACTCGCCCTCCATCTCAATCGCAACCCACACCTGCGCGACACGCAGATCACAGTGGATTTCGATGCTGAAAACGATCAAGTGATCGTGGCTTAACTTGTTCGTCGCGCGCTGCGCCACTTCGCGGCGTACGGCAGCACGAACAAGTACAGACCCGTGAACAGGAGCAGGAAAAGCGGGAGCAGCGGCGAGTAAGTTATCCAGGCGGGAGGCTGCTGCTTTCCTTGGCCCAGGCTCAAGACGACGATGTTGGCGATAACGGTCGCCGTAAAGGCGATGGACATCCATCGGTGGACCTGTCTAATCCATTTGTTCCAGTTCATTGGGGCCTCCTGTGAAGGAATTCAGTTGGACTGTGTTGCCTCAACAATACGCCGAAGGCGTTGGCTAATGTTAGCCCAGGGTTCGAGCTTGCGAGAACCCTGGATCACAGAATAAAGAAGGCGTTGAACCCTGAAAGGGTTCCGAGCGGTTGGCGACCCTTTCAGGGTTGGAACACTTTTGCTGTGATGGTCCCAGGGTTCTCGCGAGCTCGAACCCTGGGCTAACATTGGCCAACGCCTTCGGCGTTTAATAGGCACGAAAAGGGCGGGACCGCAATTCCGATCCCGCCCTTCGATGTTTCAACTAAACGTTGTTGTTAGTAACCTCGGTATCCGTCACTGTAACCATTCACAAACCCCTGTCGGAAGTATTGCTGGTACAGGCTTCTGTCGCCTAACCGCGAACTGTAATCCGTGTTCGCGTTCCTATAGTCTTCCTCATCACGATACTCGAAGCGTTCACCTCTCGAACGGTCCTTACGTCCTTCCTTGATTCCTTCGTTGTAGCCCGCGTTCAATGCGGTCTGACGAAGCTGGAAGGAACCACCGTAACCATAGCGATCGTCATAACGACCATCATTACGATAATCGCGATTCCGACGTCGCTGCTCGCGTTCATATTCGCGTTGACGTCTGATCTGATCCCGTTGCCAGTTTGGATCCCGCCACTGACCCTTGGCTTCAGAACTCGCCGTCATTCCGATTCCTAGAAGGAGAGATAAACCAAAAACAACTCCGAGGACTCTTTTCGTTAGCAAACTAGTTTTCATAACGTTCTCCTTTTCCGTGAACCTCGCAACGACCAATAGCAATCACGATGCCGCAAGCGGGAACATGGTCCATCTGTCAAATTTCAGTCGAAATTGGTTGCAGCTTTATTACGATTGCTTAGCGCGGCGGCGGGAACTAACGATTTCGTTCAGGAATACACGAGATCCGCAGCAAGATACAGTCATTAATGCGAACGTTATGGATGCAATGTTTGCGAACGCTGCAAGCAAAGACGACGGAGTGACAACTTTTTACAATTCCGGTACGAACAGGCGGCAACTTTTCTGTAGAATCCCGGTATGCTCTCGCTTCGTCGGTTCCGAGACGCAACCAGCAAACTCTCGCTGCGAAAAAAGCTGATAATACTCGCCACAGTAGGCGTGTTACTTCCGGTCCTCGGATTGACGTATTTGCAGTATCGCTCGCTGGCAGAACTTCAGAACAACACCAAAGGCGCCTTCAAGGATAACCTTCGACAGGGATTAACGTATGTAGAGCAGCAAATGGAAAAACGCCTGGAGAATATCGGCGATCAAACACTGGACGAGTTGGAACGCATGCCCCTTTCATATCCTAATACCGCGGAAGAGCTCGAAAAATATTTCATCTTTGTAAAGCGTTCCCAGCCTGAGGTCGAAGAGGTTTTTGTTTTCCGCTACGGCGGTGACCCGCAAAAAACAAATGCTTATGCATATGCGTATTCAGACAGGTTTTCGAAAGTCGCTCAGGCAGAATTCACCCCTGCGCAGTTTGACACCATGTCTTTATTTGACAGAGCGCAGATGGCCCAGAGTTTTCTCGAGGGTAATCGCAAGTATTTATTCGTACCAAGCACGGGCCGGGGAGCATATCTGTTTTACCCGTTGCAGAAGGAGAGCGGGTTTGTAGGTATTTTATTAAGCGAGCGTTTTGTCAGAGATGACTTGCTGGTGGGCAGTATAAATAAGGTCTCAAAGATATTTCATGGGAATACTGCCTCCTTATCAGCCCTGGCGATCACGATTAGCGATGAGACCGGCCACGTACTTTTCTCAAACTCGCCGGCTGAACACGGATACTTTCTCGAAACGAGCTTCGATCGCCCATTCTCTAACTGGAAAGCACGAGTCGGGCTGAAGAACGCAAATCTCGACGATCTCACGCGCAATAGTTTCCTGCACAGCGCCGGCGTCACTCTCCTGGTCCTGCTCGTTTTGTTTACCGGCATGGCCCTGATCATACGGGCCACCGATCGCGAAGCGCGCCTGGCCCAGGCGAAATCAAACTTCGTCTCGAATGTCTCGCACGAGCTAAAGACACCGCTCTCGTTACTCAGCCTGTTTTCTGAAATCCTCGAGCTGGGTCGCGTTGATAGTGAAGAGAAGAAGACGGAGTACTACCGGATCATCCGGCATGAAAGCCTTCGTTTGAACAAGATGATCGATAACATCCTCGACTTCGCAAAAATCGAAGCCGGACGGAAGACTTATAATTTCGCCGACGGTGATATGGCGGAAGTGATCGAGAAGGTGCTTTCCAGTTATCGTTATCAGATCGTCAACTCCGATTTTAACGTTCAAACAAACATTCAACCTGATCTGCCGCCGGTCTCGATTGACCGCGATGCGATGGCGCAGGCGATCTCGAATCTCCTTGATAACGCCATCAAATATTCACGCGACGTGAAGCAGCTTTCGATCACAACGGAAAGGCGCGGATCTGATCTATCTATCGAAATAGCAGATCACGGCATTGGAATTCCGCGCGCTGAACAGGCAAAGGTTTTCGAGAAGTTTTACCGCGTGGGCAACGGACTGGTCCATGACGTTAAAGGCAGCGGCCTGGGCTTGTCTCTGGTGAAGCACATTATCGAAGCTCATAACGGAACCATCTCCGTCGAAAGCGACGTCGGGAAGGGAAGTCGTTTTACGATCCTCCTGCCGCTCAGCTCAGGAGAAAGATAAAGATGGCCAAAGTCCTGATCATCGAAGACGAGCCGAACATGGTTCTCGGGCTGAAAGATAGCTGTGAGTACGAAGGCTACGAAGTCTGCGTCGCGCGCAATGGGAAGGAAGGTTTAGAAAAAGCCGCGACCGAGAAGCCTGACATCATTCTGCTCGACGTGATGTTGCCTTTGCTGAGCGGAATCGACGTGTGCCGCACGTTGCGCACGCGCGGGATCGAAACTCCGATTCTGATGCTGACTGCGCGGAGTCAGGAAATGGACAAGGTGGTCGGGCTCGAAATCGGTGCAGATGACTACGTGACGAAACCATTTAGCATCAAGGAGCTGCTTGCGCGTATCAGGGCGCATTTGCGGAGAGCTACGAAGCAAGTCGTCGACATCGAGAGTTTTAGCTTTGGCGATGTAGAGTTGAATTTCAAGAAATACGCGGCGCGGAAAGGCGGGCAGGCATTGGATCTTTCAGCGCGCGAGTTTGAGATCCTGCGCTACCTGATCCGGCGTCGCGGTGAAATCGTCACGCGCGATCAACTGCTCGACGAAGTTTGGGGTTACCGCAGCACTCCGGTTACACGCACGGTTGATAACCACATCGCGAGGCTGCGGCAGAAAATCGAACAAGATCCATCGGAGCCGCAACACATTATTACCGTTCATCGAATCGGGTATCGCTTCACTGAATAGGAGATATCAAGTGAAACAAAACGCTTTTTTAACCATCGCGTCTCTGCTCTCGATTCTCTTCTTAACGTTTCACCTTGCCGACGACATCGTCCGCGGATACGAAAAGGGAGGGCTCTCGAACCTGATTGCTGTGCCCATCGTTGTCCTTTGGCTGTACGGAGCGCTCGTGCTTGCCGGACGCCGATCGGGATTCATCATCAATCTACTGCTGTCGCTCTTTGGGTTGCTCGTTCCCATCATCCACATGAAGGGAAGGGGTGTGGGGCTCGCGAGCAGGGTCGCCGGTTCCAGCGGGGCATTCTTCTTCGTGTGGACGCTACTTGCGATCAGTGTGACTGCGCTCTTTTCCATCGCCCTTTGCGTGCAGGGACTGTGGAGCCTGCCTTGGCGGCGTGCAAAGTTAGACGCTTAGCGAGCCACGGAAGCCGCGGGCGGCATAGTAAGAGTCTGCGCCGTTGTGATAGAGGAAGACGTGGTTGTAGCGACGATCGCAGAAGAGAGCGCCGCCGAGTTTTCGAATGTCAGGAGGGGTTTGCACCCAGCTCGACGTTTTCAGATCGAAATTTCCGAGTTGTTGTAGCCGTCGGTATTGATCTTCCGTCAGCAGCTCAATGGCCATGGCAGCGGCCATATCGAGAGCGCTGTCTTTGGGTTTGTGTTCTTTTCTTGCATCCAGCGCGGCGCGATCGTAGCAAATACTTCTGCGGTCCTTTGGGCTTTCCGCTGAACAGTCATAGAAAGTGTATTCGCCGGTTTTCTTGTCGAAGTTGACGACATCCGGTTCACCGCCAGTTCTCTCCATTTCATTCAGTGACCAAAGTTTTTCCGGGTTAGCTTCGAGCTTTGCTTGTACTTTGGACCACTCGAGACCTTTATGGCGGTTCATGTTTTTTTCAAAGCGGGTTTTCAATGTGCTGAGTAGTTCTTCGCGTTGTTGCGGTGACAACTTGGTGCTTTTAGTTTTATTCATAGTCTTAGTTTAACTCTGATTTCATGGTCGAGTCCGCGAAGCGGACGGCAGCATAAAGCCTGAGGCGCAAGCCCCAGGAAAGGAGATAAAAATAGGAATAGAGCCCGTGAAACGGGCGACAGCTGCCGTGCGCTTCGCGCGCTCGACGCATTTTTTTGCTTCTGATCCTGGGGCTTACGCCCCAGGCTTTATGCTGTCGCTCGCTTCGCGAGCTTGCCATCCTCCCGCTCGCTTCGCGAGATTTACTTATCAATCCCACTCTCGGGCTCTCTTACCGGGTGATCTGGAATTTTGTCTGAAGGGTGGCGGTTGAGTCGCCGCCGACCCAGACGTCGAAGGTTGCAGGATCCTGCACCCAACTTTTGCTCGCTGCGCTCCAGTAGGTCAGTTCCTGCTTGCCGAGAGTGAATCGAACGGTTTTCTTCTCGCCCGGGGCGAGCACGACGCGCTCGAATCCTTTCAATTCGCGCACCGGCCTCGACGCGCTGCCGGACCGCTGGTGTATGTAAACTTGCGCGACTTCCTCACCAGGACGACGCCCTGTGTTCTCTACGTCTACCGACACTTCCACCGCTTCGCCCAACTTCGCTGCCGGTTTACTCACGTGCAGGTTCGAGTACGCGAACGTCGTGTAACTCAATCCGTAGCCGAATGGATAGAGCGGCGAGGTTGGGACGTCCCAGTAACGCGACCTGAATCCCTCCTTGGTCTCGGGTTCCTGTGTGAGATTGCGTGCGTAGTAGATCGGGATCTGACCCGAGCTGCGCGGCCACGTGACCGGGAGTTTGCCGACCGGAGTCGCGTCGCCCCAGAGCAAGTCTGCGATAGCATTTCCGCCTTCCGTGCCGGGGTGCCACGCTTCGAGGATCGCAGGAACACGAGCCCCCGAGATATCGAGTGGACGCCCGTTGATAAGCACGAGCACGGCCGGTTTGCCGAGAGCGGAGACCGCTTCAAGCAACTCGCGCTGCCGGCCAGGCAGATCGATGGTCGACTGCGACGCCCCTTCGCCACTCATTTCTTCGTGCTGGCCCAAGACCATCACAACCAAATCACTTGAGCGTGCGAGCGCCACCGCTTTGTCGAGCTCTTCTCGTTTTTGGTCTTCGCTCCACGGTGCCGGCCGGCGGCCAAAGAACGCCTCGAACATCGACGGGTACGCGCGTGCGATGTCCACGCCCTGCGCGTATTCGACCTTCACGCCCGGACGAACCTTCGCGCGGATGCCTTCGAGTACGGTGACCGCGCTCTTCATATCGTCGGCGAAGCTCCACGATCCACGTATGTCACGCTTGGAATCCGCCAGTGGTCCAATAACCGCGACAGACGAGAACTTCGTATCGAGCGGAAGTAGGTTGCCCTCGTTGCGCAACAGCACTGCCGAGCGCTGAGCGGCAATGCGCGCGAGCCGCCGGTGCTCCGGGTTGTTGTGAATCGAAGCCACTTGAGACTCGTCGGCGTAAGGATGCTCGAAAAGCCCGACTTTGAACTTCGCCTCGAGCACGCGGCGCACTGCTTCGTCGAGGTGAGCAGTCGTGACTCGCCCTTCCTGTACGTGTTTGGCGAGGCTGGCTGAGTACGCGCCCGAGATAGGACCGAGTGGTAACGACATTTCCATGTCCACGCCTGCGTTGAGCGCGCGCGCCGCCGCATCCGACTTGTCTTCCGCGAAGCCGTGCGTGACGAGATTGCCGACCGCGTCCGCGTCGCTCACGACGAAGCCCTTGAAGCCCCACTGTGTGCGCAACACGTCACGCAGAAGAAAAGCGTTGCCGGTCGCAGGCACGTCGTTCAAATCCATGTATGCAGACATCGCGCTGCCGACGCCTGCGTCGACGGCTGCTTTGAACGGCGGCAGGTAGACGTTGTAAAGCTCGGCGTCTGAGATGTAAGCCGCGTCGTAGTCGCGTCCGCCCACCGCAGCGCCATAACCGGCGAAGTGTTTCATGCACGCGAGCAGCCGGCCCGGACTTGCCGGGTCCTGTCCCTGAAACCCACGCACCTGCGCGGCGGCGATCCGCGCACCGAGGAAAGGGTCTTCGCCCGCGCCCTCGACGATGCGGCCCCAGCGCGGATCGCGCGCGATGTCCAACATCGGCGCGAACGTCCAGCGAATACCGGCTGCGCTCGCCTCGCGCGCCGCGACGGTCTGCACACGCTCGACGAGACTCGTGTCCCAGGACGAGGCGAGGGCGAGCGGAACGGGGAAGATCGTGTGGAAGCCGTGAATGACGTCGAAGCCGAACAGTAGCGGGATCTTCAGTCGCGACTGCTCGACGGCGATCTTCTGAAACCGGTTGATCGTGGCGGGATCGGTCACGAAAAGCAGCGAGCCGATCTTGCCGTCGCGTACGCCCGGCTCCATCATCTCGGGCTTCATAAACTGGCTGAGGAAGAAGAGCTGGTTGAGTTGGCCCACCTTCTCGTCGACCGTCATTCGCGACATTAGATCGTCGACGCGCCGGTCAATCGGCAGTGATGGGTCGAGATAAGCAGGACTAGCCAGGGCGACTGTGTTTGTCAGGAGCAACGCAGCCGCGACGCATGCGAGTAGGGTTCGATTCGGTTTCATGTGAGGGTTATATATAAAGGATCCGGGCCGTTCTTATCCACAGATTACGCAGATTTTCTTGCGTCTGCGTAGTCTGTAAATGAACTTAGGTGACCAATACATAGGATCGGCTCCGATTTCGGTTGGTAATACGCTCCGAAGGCGCACGACTGGCAGATTGTGCCCTGGTCCACCGTGTTTAGCTCGCGACCATCATTGACGCCTTCGCCACACTCCTCACAGATTACTCGCGAGCGTGGATGCCCGGGCAGGTCCATCTCATCCAGAGTTACATCAACTGCGCTCGTTGAGAAGAGATCTGCATCACTAGCTTCACGGTAGGCGATCATTTGCCGGAGTTTTTTATTCTCAATCTCGGGGTGCATGCGGTCTGCCAGATCTCTCGCTGACTCGCGCGCGACGATTCTGACCGCGTTGCCAGTGTCGAGATTGAGGAACGTGGCGGCGACTTTTCCACGATCGAGGAATTTAAGAGTTCTCTTACCGAGTCTGGTGCCTGTTACGGCACTCACCGCGTCAGTCATGCATCGATCGATCTCAACCCACACGATCAGTTTCCTGCGATCGGAGCCGCGCGGGTCGTCGATGCCAAGACTGTCACACCCGAGTACGGCCATGCGCACACCCAACAACTGACCCGCGCACAAGTGACCGTGTGCCTGCTCACATCTCTCCAACAACTCATCGATTGATTCCATGACTCTTGCCTCCTGACACAGTGCATCATCTACACGAGCGCCCGTGACATCTTTCGATATCTTGCTCTTTACGCGCGCCGTTTGCTGTCTTGCCTAACCGCAACCTACAAGCCTTTGCAGCAAGGTTACGAAAGAAAACTCGAGTCACGGCTGTCTACTCTGGTCACGCTTCGGAGGGCTACGTTGTGACTGTGATTTCGACAGGGATTGAGACACTGCGAAAGCACAAGCTTATTTTGGTCGCGGTGACCAGCATCATCGGGCTGGTAGTGATCTTCGTCGTCGTGAGAGCGCGTGAGCGAAAACGTGTCGCGCCTCCGGCCGCGCCGCTCGAAGTTGACGTGGTCCAGGTTAAGGAACAGGACGTTCCAATCTACAGCGAATGGATCGGCACGACTGACGGGATGGTGAACGCCGATATCCGCAGTCAGGTCTCGGGCTACCTGCTGCGCCGGAACTACACCGAAGGCGCATTCGTGCGCACCGGCCAGCTCTTGTTTGAAATCGATCCGCGGCCGTTTGAAGCAGTCGTCAATCAAGCCAAGGCAGATTTAGCACGAGCCCAGGCACAACTCGGACAGGCAGTGAGCCAGTTGGAACAAGCGGAAGCGCAGCTCGCCCAGGCTAACAGCGGCCTACTCACTGCCGAAGCTAATCAACGAAAAACCCAGCTCGACGTCAACAAGTTTGTCCCGTTGTTTGCGAAAAGAGCCGTGACCCAGCAAGACATGGATAACGCGATCCAGTCTAACGACGCCTCGAAAGCGCAAGTTGACGCCGCGCGTTCGCAAATCCGCGCGAGCGAGGCCACAGTCGGAAACGCCAAGGCCTCGATCGTCGCAGCGCAGGCGCAGGTCCAGTCGTCACAGGCAGTCGTAAGAACAGCGGAACTCAACCTCGGCTTCACAAAGATCGTCTCGCCGATTGACGGCATCGTCGGCATCGCAGCCGCGCAGGTGGGCGATCTCGTCAATCCAAACAGCGGTGTGCTCACGACTGTCTCCACGGTGGATCCGATTCGCGTTTATTTCACGGTTAGCGAGCAGGAGTATCTGAACTACGTAAAAGAAAATCCGACTGCGGCTCAACGAAGCGCTGCGGAGAAACAACTCGAGCTGCAACTATTTTTGGCCGACGGAAGTGAATATCCACACACGGGCAGGTTCTACATCGCCGATCGACAGGTTGATACGCAAACCGGATCGATCAGGATCGCCGGAGTCTTTCCCAATCCTGACAACGTTCTGCGTCCCGGGCAGTATGGGCGAGTGCGCGCGGCCACGAGCGTTGAGGAGAATGCGTTGCTGGTGCCGCAGCGTGCGGTCAATCAACTTCAGGGACTGTATCGCGTCGCCGTCGTCGGCAGCGACAACAAGATTTCGATTCGCACCATCACGCCTGGTCCAACGTTCGGTCAACTCTGGGTGATACAGGATGGATTGAAAGACGGCGAAACTGTTCTGGTCGATGGAACCCAGCGAGTCAGCTCAGGCATGACTGTGAAGCCAAGGCCTTTTACCGCTCAACAACCCGAGTCGCAGCAGGACAACTAGATGATTTCATCGTTTTTTATCAGGCGTCCCATTGTCGCCATGGCGATCTCGTTGCTGACACTGCTCATCGGCCTCCTCACGATGTTTCAGTTGCCGTTGGCCCAGTTTCCGCAAATCGTGCCGCCGCAGATCAATGTTTCCACCACGTTCACTGGCGCGGACGCGATCACGATCGAACAGTCAGTTTCAACTCCGATCGAGCAACAGATAAGCGGCGTTGACGGCTTGCTCTACATGCAGTCTACCAACGCCAACGACGGCTCCGAAGCACTCGCGGTTACTTTCGACATCAGTACCGATCCGAATATCGATCAGGTGAATGTTCAGAACCGCGTGTCGCAAGCGCTATCGAGTCTGCCGACTGATGTCAGCAATTTCGGCGTGACGTTGCGCAAATCAAACGGCTCGCCCGTGTTGTTAGTCTCGCTCTTTTCGCCAAACAACAGCTACGACTCTTTGTTTCTCGCCAACTACAACAACATCAACGTGGTTGACACGCTGTTTCGTGTGCCCGGCGTTGGCGACGTCACCGTCTTCGGCTCAGCGCAGTATGCGATGCGTATTTGGGTCAAGCCCGATGTGCTGGCGAAGCTCGGCGTCTCTGTGAGCGACATTGTTAATGCAGTGAACCAGCAGAGCACCGTCAACCCGTCTGGCCAGGTGGGAGCCGATCCAGCGCCATCGGGTCGTGAGATGACCTACACGGTTCGCGCTCAGGGCCGTCTGCAAACTCCGGAAGAATTCGGCCAGATAGTCGTGCTCGAGAAAACTGACGGGTCCATCGTGCGTTTGAAAGACATCGCGCGGATCGAGTTGGGCGGGCTCACTTATCGACAACGATCGCGCATGAATGGTCTACCGTCATCGACGGTCGCGATCTACCAGGCTCCGGGTTCAAATGCACTCGCCGTCGCCGCGGGCGTCAAAGCCGTGATGGCGGATTTGAAAAAGCGCTTTCCGAGTGATCTCGAATACGCAGTTACACTCGACACGACGCAGGCCGTTACCGAAGGAATCACTGAAATCGTAAAGACGCTTTTCATTGCGGTGGTCCTGGTGATTCTGGTCGTCTATATATTCCTGCAAAACTGGCGCGCGACTCTGATACCGATGATCGCCGTGCCGGTATCACTCATCGGCACGTTCGCTGTTTTTCCATTCCTCGGGTTCTCAATCAACACTCTCTCGCTCTTTGCCCTCGTGCTGGCGATCGGACTGGTCGTCGACGATGCGATCGTTGTTGTCGAAGCTGTAGAGCACCACATCGAAGAGGGTCTGAGTCCACGCGAGGCGACGCTCCAGGCGATGAAGGAAGTATCAGGTCCAGTCGTGGCGATCGCGTTGATTCTTTCATCAGTCTTCCTGCCGATCGGTCTGATGGGCGGCATTCAGGGCAGCCTGAATAAACAGTTTGCGTTTACGATTGCAATCTCTGTCCTGCTCTCGGCGTTCAATGCGCTAACTCTTTCTCCTGCATTATCCGCGCTGCTGCTCCGGCCGAGAAAAGAATCGAAAGGCTTCATCAGGCGCTTCTTTGACGTTTTCAACCGCTGGTTCGAGCGGCTTACGCATGGTTACGTCAGCTTGAGCCACGCGTTGATCCGAAAGTCAGTTATTGCAGTGCTAATCCTGGTTGGCTTCGCTGTTGCTGACGGGTTTCTGGGTTACCGTCTGCCCGCTAGTTTCATCCCGGCGGAAGACTACGGCTATGCCTACATAAATGTGCAACTACCTCCGGCTGCATCAACTGAGCGCACGGATGTGGCGCTCAAGAAAGTCGAAGACATCCTGTCGAAAACTGAAGGTGTTCAGTATTACACGATGATCAGCGGCTTCAGTTTACTTTCGCGCGTCACAGACAGTTATCAGGGGTTCTTCTTTGTCGCACTGAAACCGTGGGAAGAGCGAGGCAGCGCTGAGCTCGAGGTCGATGGAATTGTTAAGACACTAAATGCGCAGATGGCCCAAAAGGTGCCAGACGCCGTTTGCCTGGCTTTCACGCCGCCATCGATTCCCGGGCTCGGCAATGCTGGCGGCTTCTCGATGTGGCTTCAGGATCGTAGTGGAGGCACGGTTGAGTTTCTGGACCAGAACGTACAGAAGTTTATTGCTGCTGCACGCGCGCGACCCGAGATCGGAAGCGCCAGCACACAGTTCAACTCCGCTGTGCCGCAGATCTATGTCGACGTGGATCGCGACAAGGTTTTGAAGCAGGGCGTGGCGGTCGCTGACGTCTATCAAACACTCCAGGTCTATCTCGGCGGATTGTTCATCAATCAATTCAACCGGTTTGGACGGCAGTGGCGAGTGTTTGTGGAAGGCGATGGCGCGGCGCGCATGAGCGAAAACGATATCAGGAACTATTACGTTCGCAACAACCAGGGCGCGATGGTCCCGCTTTCGGCGCTGGCCACTACGCGACGGATAAGTGGTCCTGAATACACGAACCGCTTCAATCTCCATCGCGCTGCTCAGATCATCGGGAACGCGGCGCCCGGATATAGCTCAGGCCAGGCGCTCGATGCTCTCGAGGAAGTTGCGCAAGCCACACTGCCTCCCGAGATGGGTTATGAGTTTGCTGATCTTTCGTATCAGGAAAAGAAAGCATCGGGCAGTGCGAGCAGATCGTTTGCGCTCTCGATCGCGTTTGTTTTCATCATTCTCGCTGCTCTTTATGAAAGTTGGACCCTCCCGTTTTCAATCCTGCTGTCAGTGTCGGTGGCGGTGCTGGGTGCTTTCGTCGGGCTGATCCTGCGCGGGTACGATCTCAACGTTTATTCACAAATCGGTTTGGTCGTGCTTATCGGGCTCGCTGCGAAGAACGGAATTCTGATTGTGGAGTTTGCTCGTGATGAACTGGATAAAGGACGGCCGTTGATTGAGGCGACATTGGAAGGCGCGCGTCTTCGTCTACGGCCGATATTGATGACGTCGTTCGCGTTCATTCTTGGTTGTGTGCCGTTGTGGATCGCGTCGGCGTCTGGGGCAGCGGGGCGAAGGATTCTCGGGACAGTCGTGATTGCGGGCATGTTGGCAGCGACGTGCATCGGCATCTTTATGGTTCCGTCGATCTTCTACGTGATCGAGAGACTTACAGGCCGCGGATCGACGCGGATGAACGCGGATTATGAAATCGAGAATAGTTAATGCAGCGCTGGTGATCGGGTTGGCAGGCGGAGCCGGGTCTGCGCAGACGGCACCTACGGACTTCCGCGGAGCGATCTCGCCGGCTGACAGCCAGTCTATCGGAGATCTGAAATGGTTTGAGGTTTTCCAGGATGAACAACTTCAGAAACTGGTGCGCACCGCGTTTGTACAGAATTATGACTTGCGACTTGCAGTCGCGCGCATCAATGCGGCGCGAGCAAATGTCGGTATCGTGCGGTCCAACCAGTTTCCACAGTTCGAAGCAGGTGCGGATCTGACGACGACGCGAACATCAGGAACGTCCGGAGCACCGGTATCCGAGTTGAGTGGCAGGTCGCGATCTTTCGGCGAGGCCTTTGTTAGTCTGCTGACGTTTGAGATCGATTTGTTTGGGCGCCGTCGTCAGGAGACGAAGGCCGCGCGTGCGACGCTCAGATCAACCGAAGAGGATCGCAAAACAGCGCAGACGTTGGTTGTCAGTGATGTCGCATCGAACTACTTTGCGCTTTTGGAGTTGGATGCTGAGCTGGAGATTGCGAAGCGCACGCTGGCTGCTCGCGCGGAGTCGCTTCGTCTGATAAGCGCGCGGCAGGAGGGCGGGCTCGCAACCATGCTTGACGTGCGCCAGGCGGAAGAGCTGGTCTACGAGGCTACGCGAATGATTCCCGACTTGCAGCGCCAAATCGAGCAAACGGAAAACCAGATCAGTTTGTTACTTGGCAATAACCCGGGCGCGATTCCGCGCGGTGTTTCTCTTGTCCAACAAAAGCAATTACCGAGTGTGCCGGCAGGATTGCCGTCGTCGTTGCTGCAGCGACGGCCTGATATAAGGTCTGCCGAACAGCTTCTGGTCGCACAGAATGCGCTTGTGAAAGCCGCGCGTGCTGCTTATTTCCCGACGATCAGTCTGACGGGTGTGTTTGGTTTCCAAAGTGATTCGTTGTCGAACCTGTTTACCGGGCCGAGTCGAGCATGGACGTTTGTTCCGCAGGTCACGCAACCGATCTTCACGGCTGGACGGCTGAAGTCGAACGTCAACTTTCAAAAGGCTCAGCGTGAGTTTGCTATCGTCCAATATCAACAAACTATTCAAACAGCTTTCACCGAAGTCTCAAATGCGTTGTCGCAGTACAGGCGTGTCCGCGAGATTCGTACGCAACAGGAGCTGCTCGTTGCTTCATTGCAGGATGCGTCGAACCTTGCTTACCTGCGATATGAAGGAGGAGTAGACACGCTGCTGAATGCGCTGGTTGTCGATACCTCACTATTCGATGCTGAGTTGACGCTCGCGCAAACAAGACGAGATGAATTGCTTTCGCTAGTCCAACTTTACCGCGCGCTGGGCGGCGGCTGGCAGTAGCCACAAAAAAGCACAAGAAAGATTAGCCACAAAAAGGCACAAAAGGCACAAAATGATTGAATGAGCTAAAGACGCCTAATTCTCGCACGGGAGAATTAACCACGCTCAACTCATTCAATCATTTTGTGCTTTTTGTGCCTTTTTGTGGCTAAAAAGTAAATATCGTGGCGAACTCAGACCTGACGTTGTGAGTGGTGTAGCTGGGAATGCCCCTGAATAAAGGCTGTTTACTTCAGCGCCGCCTGGAAACGCAGCGCTGAATAGCGCCGGCACATTCGCCGCCGTAACGATCGCGTGCCGGCGGGCATGTTCAAAACTGAAGATAAGCTGCGCCGGCACGACACCTTCAGCTTTATCGAGTTGCCATTGAACGACGACTCTACCTTGTGACGCAGGTTGATTCCCGTCTGCGCCTTGTCTTTCGCCAAACCCTAACTGATCGGCAACATTCGTTGGCACGTCGCCGAACGCAGGAAACACGATTGCGAATTCGGGTTGAATTTTCCATGATCGCGCACCTCCAAAGTTGTAGTTGAAACCGGTTCGTATTTGCGGCGCGCGCTCGTACGCGGCGCCGTAGCCGATGCCGCCGAAGTTTGTGTTTTCGATCGTGTTCGGCAGCGTTGAAGAAACGAATGGGGTCCAGTCCTGACCAAACAGGGCAAATCCGGTGATCTTTTCACTGAAACGTCGATCAATCCTAGCCCAGGCGAGACGAAGCGATGGTTGACTCGATCGAATCGACGAGATGTTTCGATTGTTCACGCGCGTGAAGTCGCCTTCGAAATCGACTTCAAGACGTCCGGTGATCGTGGTTTTTGGGGCTGGATCGAGCCATTCAAAATTCACGCCGAGTCGCAGGGCGCGGGCTTTCAAATGAAACTCCGGTGATCCGTTTGGACCAGTGTCAGTGGCCAGCAGCGGTAACGGAAAATCATTTCCCTGCGGTGAAGACGAATCGTGAATCACGCTCGTCTTGAAATAGCCGTAGGGCTTTATGCGCGCACCGGAGCCAAGCTTGAGATCCGGAATCAAACCTTCTCGCTGCGGTGGATCGATCGATAACAAACGAACAGGAGCGACTGCCGGGACAACACGTGGAGGCGTGCTCTGTATTTTTGGAGGTGCTGCGTTTACGGCAACGCGTTCACCTGTGGCGGCTGCTGGTTGGGCTGGACCACGCAGTGCTTCAAATTCAGATGCAGAGATAAGACCTTTGTCTCTCAATAATGCTGCGAGACGATCGCGCTGCTGCGCCACGTCTCCGGATGCCAGCATGGTTTGCGCATCTTCTTTGGTGATCAGTCCTTTATTAATCAGCAGCGTTACTAAAGGATCTTGCGTTTGGGCGTTAATTAAAACCGTTTGCGCCAATAAGAAAACCAGGATTATCGATTTGAAAACCATTGTTGTTTGTAACCTCACTGCCCGAGTATTCCAGTGCGCAACTTGTGAGCGAGCTGAACGCGCGCGAGAAGTTTGCTGAAGTCGCCTGCCGCATAAACCGGTAGATCTGCATTCGAATATTTACTTTTAAGATGAAACAGAGCAGTCTCGACGGTTTTGTCTGAGGTGTACAAGACTGATGCTTTCTCGAACGCGTGGCGAGTCGATCCCTTGATGCGCTCATTCATCACGAGCACTGCGAAGTCGACGTCGACAAATTTAAGAAAACTGTTTCCCTCAATCAGAACGCCGGGCGAGTGGACGCGTGCGAGAGCGAGTTGGATACCACGCTCAACCTGATTGTCAGTGACGATCACCCAGTGAACATTTGCTGCTCCTGCTTCCCAGTAACGGCCGGTGTCTTTGTCGTCAGCGTAAGTTTCGCGGAAGCCAGATCGAATTAGTGGCTCATCTCCGAGCAGGTCGCTGACGCAGCATGCGTGTGGATCCTTGCCGCATGAGCGATAGTGGCCGCGCGTCATCTTTATCGCTTCCCATTTCGGGAGCTCACGCAATAGCTGACACATCAGAGTGGTCTTACCCGACTCTGAGGAAGTTCCTGAAATGGCGACTTTTGTAAAGTTCATTTGTTTGAGTTGTGTGAACGGGTGAACCTGGCTAACGCCCCACGTAATCCAAATTCACCCGCTCGAGAACGGCGCCATTAATAACCGGCGCCGTCTTGCCCTCGCCCCCTGAGCATCGCCATCCTACGCGCTACTCATCTGCTTTTCTTTCCCGATTTTGCGTGGACCAGTCGAAACTTGCTTCGTTGCTTTACATGGACCAACGCAAGCAACAGTAACAACTCGCAATGACCTGAAAGAACGCAAGGACCGCGGGCTGTAGCATCGATTTGTATCGTAGGGAAGAACTACATCAACAAAGGAGTCTTGGTATGAAAGTGTTTCGAATAGTTTTCGTGGGGTCTGTGATTCTGTCGGCGCTGAGTGTAGCGCTGGGGTCTTCGGTCAAATCTGATTACCAGAAGGATTTTGACTTCAGTCGCTTGCGGACCTTTAACTTCAAAACCGAAAGAGCCAGTAACGATCCACTCGTTGCGAATACGATCGAGGCGAATCGCATCCAAAACGCATTGAGCTCGCAACTGCAAATGAACGGGTTCACGGAGTCGCAGGACAATCCAGATTTCATCGTGGCGTTCTATTCGCGGACTAGAGAGCGAACGGAGGTCAACAGCACCGGATTTGGTTATGGTCCTGGTTTTGGTTGGGGATACAGAATTCCGTTTCGTAATCGCTGGCGCTGGGGATATGGGCCAACCATCTGGACGACTACTTATATCCAGGGTTGCGTGATGGCCGACATCATCGACGCCAAAACTCAGGAGCTCGTGTGGCGTGGTGTTGTGCAGGATACCGTCAACGGGATCGGTCAATCAGAAAAACAAGCCAACAACGCCGCGAAGGATTTGGTCAAGCGATTCCTGAAGGATACTAAAAAAGGAAACAAGGCCCGCTAAGTGGAAGGGTTTTTTCAACGCAAAGACGCAAAGATCGCAAAGGCGCAAAGGCGCGCCCAAAGCCTTTGACCCGCCTTTGCGTCTTTGCGATCTTTGCGCCTTTGCGTAAAAAACACTCTCACGCTACGATGGGGCTCCTTCCGGAAGAAGCCCCACCGCGCTTACTTGAAAACAGTGTGTTGTGATCTTGAACCTACATCCCTTTGCGGAAGCTTCTCGGTGTGACTCCGGCGAAGCGTCGAAAGGACGTAGTGAAGTGACTTTGACTTGAGAACCCGGAGCGGAGCGCGATCTCTGCGATCGGAAGCGTTGTGTCTTCCATCAACGTCCGCGCCCGTTCGATTCGCTGCTCCGCAATGTATCCGGTTGGCGTCATTCCGATTGACTGCTTGAACGCGCGCGAGAAATGGAAGTAGCTCATCCCCACTTCTCTCGCCACCGCGCGCAGAGCCACGCGCCCTTCCTGCTCGTTGGCCAGATGCTGATCAATCAGATTGATCGCCTTGCGTAGACGGTGCGGCGCCATTCCGCCCTGGCCCAAACGTACATTGCGCAGGGTGCTGTAGTGTTTGAGCAATTGCACCGTCAGTCCGGTTGCAAGAGAATCTGCATAGATCTTCCCGACCAGGTTCGCTTCTTTCAACTCGTCCAGAAGCGAGAGGGCGATGTGTCTAATATGATTACACTCCAAACCAAGCTCCGGTTTGAGCGTTAAATCAGTACACGCGAGTTGAAATTTGGCCGCAGTGTTCCGAACAAAGAATGGACGGAGATACAGCAACACGACATCGCCTTTCTCTTCAGCCTGCGCGCTCCACGACGTTTGCGCCGGGATAACCGCAACCTGCCCGTTACCGACTTCTCCATCGAAAGAGTGTTCGCCAACCTGGGTTTTAATAAATAGGGAGGCGCCCAGATTTACGACGATGCAGTGCTGCTCAGAAACTGGCGCTTCAACCTTGTCGTGTCGTAGATGCACGACGCGAATGTTCTGCCAGCCGCACGCATCACTCGACGCCACTACGGCTTCGGGATAGGCGCTGGCGATATCGTCATTGGAAACTGTTTGTCTGCGAATCTCCCGCCTCGCGGCGACCGCAAAACTCTTCGGGTTAACGACCGCTGGGGGAAAGCTCGTTGGTGTTGTGAAACTACCTATCTGTTGCATGACACCCCTTTTCAGTGATTTCGTTATGGTGAGGTTGAAGATAGAGAAATGCCGGTGTTTCAGAAACCCTCAATAGTAGAGATTTTCGGCCCGCCTTTCCTGTAGCATTCGGTTCACACTAATGGGTTATGCGTTAGTAACCGTACCCACTCCGCAACAGACCGCTAATCCCCGCAAAGCAGCAAAAGACGCACTGTACCCGGGTTCCTAAACTCCACCGCATCGACGCAAACGAAAGGACCCCAAACGCATGAGTGCAAGGAAAACTGCTACTTACGAGGCATCAATCCCCAGAACCACACTGCACCGGATCGTCGCTGATGGCGTGCAGATTTTTTATCGCGAAGCCGGACCGGTAGACGCTCCGGTCATGCTGCTGCTGCACGGATTTCCCACGTCGTCGCACATGTTTCGCGAACTGATTCCGCGGCTGGCCACGCGTTACCGCGTGATCGCGCCTGACCTTCCGGGCTTCGGTTTCACCTCTATCCTAGAAGAGCGCAAGTACATCTATTCCTTCGATTCACTCGCGACCACGATGCTCGCGTTTGTAAACGCTCTCGGTCTCGAGCGCTACGCGACATACGTCTTTGATTACGGCGCACCGGTCGGGTTTCGTCTTGCAGTAGCTCGTCCCGATTCGATCACGGCAATCATTTCGCAGAACGGAAACGCATATGACGAAGGCTTGAGCCACGGCTGGGACGATATCCGGCGCTACTGGGATGATCCGTCAGAGCAGAACCGCGAGACACTGCACCAGTCGATGCTGACTTTCGACGCTATCCGCACGCAGTACACAACCGGCGTAATCGATCCCGAGTCGATCGCGCCGGAGTCGTACATACTCGACTGGGCCTTACTCCAGCGTCCCGGCAATCGAGAAATCCAACTGGAGCTCCTGTTCAACTACTCGTCGAACGTCGCTTTATATCCGGTATTTCAAAAATATTTTCGTGAGGACAATCCACCGCTGCTGGCGATTTGGGGCAAGAACGATCCGTTCTTCAAGCCCGTGGGAGCGGAAGCGTTTCTCAACGACAATCCGAATGCGGAAGTCATATTGCTCAACACGGGCCACTTCGCATTGGAGACACACGTTGACGAAATCGCGTCGTCGATTCTGAGGTTTCTGTGATGACCGGAAGACGTTGGATCATGCCGTAAACGAGGAAAGGAATTATGGAATACAAGACGCTTGGAAATACAGGATTGCTGGTGTCGAGGCTCTGTCTTGGCACGATGACCTTTGGAGCCGGCGAGGGCTTTTTCAAATCGATTGGCGACGTGGGCCAGCGGGGAGTTGAAGAGATGGTCCAGGCCGCTTTGAATGCCGGGATCAATTTTTTCGATACGGCTGATGCTTATCAGGGTGGTCAGAGCGAGACGCTGCTGGCAGAGGCGCTCGAGAATCTCGATGTTCCGCGGCACGAGGTTGTCATTGCTACCAAAGTTTACAGTCGCGTCGGCGATGGTCGAAACGATATCGGCGCGTCTCGTGGTCACATATTCGATGCCGTTGACGCGAGTCTCAGGCGTTTGAGAACGGACTATATCGATCTCTACCAGATTCATGCGAGCGACTATCTCACGCCGCTGGAAGAAACGTTGCGCGCGCTGGACACGCTCCTGCAGCAGGGCAAGGTCCGTTACATTGGTGTTTCAAACTGGCAGGCGTGGAAGCTTGCGCGTTCGTTGGGAGTTTCGGAAGCGAAGAACCTGACGCGGTTTGAGACTCTGCAGGCGTACTACTCGATCGCCGGTCGTGATCTTGAACGCGAGCTCGGTCCGTTGTTGGAAGCTGAAAAGCTTGGTCTACTGGTCTGGAGTCCGCTCGCCGGTGGTTTACTGTCGGGCAAGTACAGCCGTACGAATCAAAAACCGGAAGGTGCGCGGCGCTCCGATTTCGACTTTCCAGTGGTGGACAAGGAACGCACGTGGAAGATTCTCGATGCCATCGCGCCGATTGCGATGGCCCACGACTGTAGTCCCGCGCGAGTCGCGCTGGCGTGGCTTTTGACACGGCAGGTGGTTACGTCGGTCATTATCGGGGCCAAGCGTCGTGAGCAACTTGAAGATAACCTGGCGGCGATAGATTTGAAGTTCAGTGATGAAGAGCTCAGGCAGCTCGATGAAGTGAGCGCGCTACCGGTGGAATATCCCGGCTGGATGGTCCAGTGGCAAAGCAACGGCCGCCTCGATCCCGCCGCCCACCACGTTGTTGAAGATCTGTTGTCAAAGTCTTAGTGGGAGATATTTTTCACGCAAAGACGCAAAGATCGCAAAGGCGCAAAGGCTCGCCTGACGTATTTGACCTGCCTTTGCGTCTTTGCGATCTTTGCGTCTTTGCGTCAAAGTTCTTCAATCGTTTAAGGCACGACGGTGAAGGTGATCTTGTTGGATTGGAGTGTTGGACCATCGCAACAGTCCAGCCGGCGTTGAAGAGAGAGCTCGTATTTACCGGGCTGTAGCGATTCGTACCAGGACTCCGCTCCCGACGAAACCGTGCTATCAACGAGCACAAACCAATCAATGTCCTTCGTCGCATTCGGTTCCAGAACGATCTTCTCCGGCAGATTGATGTCCTTACACGTCTCATCATGTTTCGCAATCTGCCGCACACTCGACGTCCACTTCGCGATCGGAACCAACTGCCCATCCTTCGTAAGCGTGGGCAGGTTCTGGTAAAGATTTGATGAGAGACAAACGTTCTGCGGAGCTGTTGCCGTATTGGTCATCGTGAGTGTGACCAGAATCGGATCGCCAACCTTGAACCGATCCACTGACTGGCCAATCTCAGTTCCCGCCGTGATTGTCAGTTGCATTGGAGCCTGCGGTTTCGTCTGCCCACTCGCAGTGATTACCAGCCAAATCAAGAAGGCGATTATTTTAGTCATACAAAAGACCCTCACAAACATTGAACTAACTCCAACATAAACATAGCGATTTGCGGCATTTCAGTATGTCGTGCAATTGCTCGAATCTACCCACTTTTGACATCGGCCCAATCCAGCAAACGAACACATCTTTGAGCAACGCACGATAAGACACTCAACTGACTAGCTGCTATTTTGAGCGCGTTTGATAACACAAAGAGGAGCCAGCTAATGCATATCAATGCAGTCACACTCGCCGAGAAGGAAGACACGGCGACAACCGGACTCAGCCGCGAGGCGGTGTCGGAGATCTCAAACGAATTACGCCAACTACTCGCCGACGCGTTTGCACTTTACGTCAAGACAAAAAACTTTCATTGGCACCTGAGTGGCATTCACTTTCGAGACTACCACCTGCTGCTCGACGAACACGCCGATCAGATCTTCGCCATCACCGACGACATCGCCGAACGTGCGCGCAAGATTGGCGGCACGACGATTCGATCTATCGGTGACATTGCGAGAAACCAGCGACTCAAAGACAGCGACGAGGAGTTCATCGCAGCGGTCGAGATGATTCGTGAGCTTCGCGACGATAATCGCAAGTTCATCGATTCACTGCGCGCGACACATTCGATCTGTGAGAACTATGTAGACGTTGCGACCACAAGTTTCATTGAAGTTTGGATCGACGAGGCGGAACGACGGCATTGGTTTTTGAACCAGATCATACGCGAGCTGTAAACGATCATGTCGCTATTCGATTTTTATCAGGAGGGTTTTATGGGCTCTGTAGAAGTAATAGCTGACGAGACACTCAATGTCGCGACACCGCGGCCGCCTTTTCCGCCATTCACTCGTGAGAGCGCAATTCAGAAGGTCAGGCTTGCTGAAGATGGATGGAACACGCGCGACCCGCAAAAGGTAGCGCTGGCCTATTCGCCTGATTCGCGCTGGCGAAACCGCGCCGAATTCCCGAACGGCCGCGCGGAGATCATCGCGTTTCTGAAACGCAAGTGGGCGAAAGAACTTGATTATCGACTGATCAAAGAGCTTTGGGCCCACGACGGAAATCGTATTGCCGTGCGCTTCGCCTACGAGTGGCACGACGATTCGCAGAATTGGTTTCGCTCTTACGGGAACGAGAACTGGGAATTTGATGATAACGGATTGATGCGTCGCCGTTATGCCTGCATCAACGATTTGCCGATCAAGGAATCAGACCGCAAGTACTTCTGGCTGTTGGGTCGACGTCCCGACGATCATCCGGGCCTTAGCGATCTAGATCTATAGGGAGCAAGGGGAGCACTTATGCTCGAGACATCTGAACTCATCAACCGCGATGTAAAGCCCAACGGTCATTCGCCAATGCCCGACGGATCGTACGAGAACCGTTTCGCCATAACGGTCGACGGCGTAATTCAGCAAACATCAAGTGGTGAGCTGCTCGTCGACGTCATCAATCGCAGTGGCATTCAGTTGCCGCAGGTTTGCTACCACCCGCAACTTGGTCCAATTCAAACCTGCGACACATGCATGGTCGAGATCGATGGCGAGCTAGTGAGAGCGTGCTCCGCCCGAGTATCGCCAGGTCTGAATGTCACTACAAACTCCACCGCGGCCACCGAGGCTCAATGTGAAGCGTTCGATCGAATTCTCAGCAATCACCTGCTTTATTGCACGGTTTGCGACAACAGCAACGGCAATTGCATTGTGCACAACACGACAAAGCTGTTGGGAACCCAGCATCAGAATATTCCTTTTCAAACGAAGCCATATGCAGTAGACAACACCAATCCCTTTTATCGTTACGATCCAAACCAGTGCATCCTGTGTGGTCGCTGTGTTGAGGCCTGCCAGAACCTCGAGGTCAACGAAACATTATCGATCGACTGGGAAAGTCCACACCCGCGTGTGCTCTGGGACGGCGGCGCAACCATTGGAAACTCGAGCTGTGTGTCGTGTGGTCATTGCGTAAGCGTCTGCCCGTGCAACGCATTGATGGAAACCTCGATGCTGGGCCATGCGGGTTTTATGACCGGACTACCGAAACCCGCGCTCGACGGCATGATCCAAATAATCAAAGCAGTCGAGCCCGAGACCGGTTTCGATCCAATCATGCGCATCTCCGACGCAGAAGAGGCGATGCGAGAGTCGCGCATTCGGCGCACGAAGACGGTTTGTACGTATTGCGGCGTCGGTTGCAGCTTCGATGTGTGGTCCAAGGATCGACACATTCTGAAGATCGAGCCGTTTGAAGGGCCGGTAAACGGCGTCTCGACGTGTATCAAAGGAAAATTCGCGTGGGACCACATCAATAGCGAAGACCGTTTGACGAAGCCGCTCATCAGGGAAGGTGGTCTGTTCAGAGAAGCGAGTTGGGAAGAAGCCCTGAGTCTCGTCGCGCGGCGCTTGAATGAAATCAAGGCGGCGAATGGACCCGACTCGATCGGGCTGATTTCTTCTTCGAAGTGCACGAACGAAGAGAGCTTTCTGATGCAGAAGCTCGCGCGCGCGGTAGTCGGTACAAACAACATCGACAACTGCTCGCGTTATTGCCAATCGCCTGCAACTACCGGGCTGTTTCGAACGGTCGGGTATGGTGGCGACTCGGGCTCGTTCACTGATATCGCAGCGGCTGAGCTGGTCATCATTATCGGCAGTAACACGGCCGAGAGTCACCCGGTACTCGCCACGCGCATCAAGCGCGCGCAAAAACTTCACGGGCTCAAATTGATCGTTTCTGATCTGCGTGAGAACGAGATGGCGCGACGCGCCGACGTTTATCTCCATGCGGAACCCAGCACCGATCAGATCTGGCTTTCAGCCATCACGCGCTATTTGATCGATAACGGGTTTGCCAAAAACGAATTCATCAACGCTCACGTAAACGGATTTGACGAGTATCGAAAGAGCCTCGATCCTTTCACGCTTGAATTCGCATCGCAACGCTGCGGCTTGCCCATCGACACGCTGAAGCAGGTGGCCCACATGATCGTAGATGCGAAGACGGTGTGCATCTGCTGGGCCATGGGCGTCACTCAACACACCATGGGCTCAGATACATCGACTGCTATTTCAAACTTACTCCTCATCACCGGCAATTATATGCGGCCTGGCACCGGCGCATACCCGTTACGCGGACACAACAACGTACAGGGCGCCAGCGACAACGGTTCAATGCCCAATTTTTTACCCGGTTATCAATCGGTTGAAGACCCGGCGATTCGCGGACGCTTCGAGGATTACTGGAAAACCAAACTGCCGCCGCTTACGGGTCTCGACAATCACCAGATGGTTGACGCCATTCAAGCGGGCAAACTCAAAGCCATGTACATCATCGGCGAGGAGATGAGCATCGTCGATTCGAATGCAAACTATGTTGACGACGCGTTCACCAAGCTCGAGTTCATGGTGATCCAGGAAGTCTTTTTCGGAGACGTTTGCCGGTATGCAGACGTCGTCCTGCCTGCGGCGCCGAGCTTGGAAAAAGATGGGACCTTTACGAGTAGTGAACGCCGCATCCAGCGTCTCTATCAGGTGTTTGAGCCACTCGAGGGATGCCGGCCTGATTGGCAGATCATCTGCGATGTAGCAAACCACATGGGAGCTGATTGGAAGTATCAGCACCCGTCGGAAGTGATGGATGAGATAGCCGCACTGTGTCCGATCTTTGCGGGAGTTAGTTACGACCGTATGGAGGGATATAAATCGCTTCAGTGGCCCGTAGCACCCGACGGCTCAGATCAACCATTGCTGTATACAAAAGACTTTCCGTTTCCGGACGGTAAAGCGCGTTTGTTTCCGACGAAGTGGAACGAGCCGCCAGACCAGCCTGACGCGGAGTTTGATCTGCACGTGAACAACGGTCGTCTGCTCGAACATTTTCATGAAGGCAATCTCACCTATCGCACTTTGGGAATCGCTTCAAAGACGCCGGACACGTTTGTCGAAGTCTCGCCGGAGTTGGCCCAGGAGCGAAAGCTCACGACGGGTAGCTGGGTCCAGCTCACTTCGCGCTACGGAAAAATTCGTGTGCGCGCGGTCGTCACCGATCGCGTTCATGGGAAAGAACTGTATGTGCCGATGAATTCGGTCGAGAACGCGATAAACCGGCTGACAAGCAGCTACGCCGATCCGGTAACGCATACGCCGGCATTCAAGGAAGTCGCGGTGAAGATGACTGTTTTGGGCGAGGTTGGCGAGAGCCCATTGCCCAGGACTAACTCGCGTTGGGGCCACCCGACGCCCCAACGCGGCGTTGAAGTCGAACGCAAATGGCAGCGTCCCGACTATCACCTACCCGGACCCAAACTCTTTCAAATCCAACCGCTGCGGGCGAAGTAAAAGGGGAGATCATGGCGCAACCAATTCCATTGAAACTGCCTCCACGCAATCTGCAACACGAGCTTGATGTGCGACTCGAAGCCGTGCCTGCCAAACACGGGGAGGCGATTCTCTCTGCTTATGAATTCCTACAGCTTATGCACGACAAGGGAGTGCTCGAGCTGATGCGCGGCACGTTAGGCGGAGGCGAAGCTGTCATTCAGGAGGCTGTAGCTTTCGGTAAAGACGCGGCAGCGATTCGCGCGTTACGAAACACCCTGCTTTTACTCAAGCCACTCGCTGAAGTCGATCCGGCCTTGCTGAATGATTTCACGAACGCGCTGCCAAAAGCACTGGACCAGGCCCAACGCGAAGAAGCAAAGCCGCCGGGTCTTTTCAAATTACTGCGAACATTTTTCGATGCAGACTTTCGACGCGGGTTAGCAGCCTTCACTGGTTTGCTGCAAGTGTTTGGACGAAATTTGACGAACAAGGTTAGGGATAATGGGAACTACTAATCGATGGATCATCGCTGTTGCCGGAGTGTTGATGCAGATCGCTTTGGGCGCGGTCTATGCATGGAGTGTTTTTCGAACGCCGTTGGCGACCCAGTTTGGCTGGACCATCGCTGAAGTCACGCTGACCTTCACGATCAGTATCTTCGTGTTGGGAGTGGCGGCATTCTTTGGCGGCTTGTGGCTCAATCGCAAAGGCCCGCGCGTCGTCGCGATCACGGGCGGCGTGCTTTACGGTCTCGGAGTATTCCTGGCGAGCTTTTCTGCAAACAAACTCTGGTGGTTATACCTCAGTTATGGACTAATCGGCGGACTCGGTCTCGGGTTTGCTTACATCGTTCCGGTAGCCGTGCTCGTGAAATGGTTTCCCGATCGTCGCGGACTTATCGCTGGAATTGCGGTGGGTGGATTTGGCGCGGGCGCGTTGATTACGGCGCCAGTGGCGACGTACTTGATCAGGAGTGTGGGAGTACTCGATACGTTCGCGTATCTTGGTGGCGCCTACCTGATCGTCACCGTCGCAACAGGGTTCTTCATGCAGAATCCTCCCGAAGACTGGCGACCGGCTGGTTGGATACCGGCTGCATCGCAAGTATCGCAACGTGCCGGAGGAGACTACACGCTGAGCGGCGCGCTGCGAACGTGGCAGTGGTATGGCTTATGGTTGTTGCTCTTCTTGAATACGTTTGCGGGGATCTCGGTCATCTCACAGGAGGCGCCGATATTTCAGGAGCTCGTCGGCGTGACCGCAGTTGTGGCTGCGAGCATGGTTGGCATTGCGAGCATCGGCAACGCCGTTGGCAGAGTGTTTTGGGCGTGGGTTTCTGATTCGATTACCAGGCGCGCCACGTTTCTCGTGATGTTGCTGCTGCAGGTTTTGTTGTTCTGGTTGCTGGCCGGCGCCACCACGGTGATTTGGATGACTGTACTCGCATTCATCGTGCTGATGTGTTACGGCGGAGGTTTCGGAACGATGCCCGCGTTTGCGGCTGATTACTTTGGGCCGAAGAATGTTGGACCGATTTACGGTTTGATGTTGACGGCGTGGGGAACTGCGAGTGCTGTGGGACCATTGCTGATTGCTTACCTGCGGCAGAGTACCGGGGCTTATTATCGTCCACTGCATGTGATTGCTGTAGTGGTGCTGATTTCAGCGCTGCTTCCGCTGCTGATGTCGCCGCCGAGAAAGAGAGAACGCGAGGCCGCCGAATCAGAGACGGCGCCGGTTCGATCGAAGGCTGCTTAATGTTATGGACGTTGCACCGATTCGCATCTTGATCGTTGAGGATCATCCGGTCTTTCGCGAGGGGTTGAGCACGATCATTGGCTCGCAGCCGGACATGCTTCTGGTTGGAGAGGCTGGCGATGCGGTGGAGGGGCTGTCCCAGTTTCGTCGCTGCAAACCCGACATCACGCTGATGGACGTTCGGCTGCCCGGCAGTGATGGGATAGATGCTTTGATCGGAATTCGCGGTGAGTCTCCGGGGGCGCGGGTGATCATGTTGACGACTTTGGATAGCGACGGCGAGATCCAGCGCGCGTTACGAGCAGGCGCCGCAGCGTACATTCTCAAGAGCATGCCGAAGAACGAGCTGCTCGAAGTCATCCGATCGGTTTATGCCGGCAAGCGACATGTTTCACCGGAAGTGGCAGTGCGCCTTGCCGAACACCTCGGATCTGAGGATCTCACGACGCGCGAAATGGAAGTGCTGCGACTCATCCGCGATGGCTTTCGCAACCGGCAGATTGCCGACGAGCTGGCCATCGCCGAAACCACCGTCAACTATCACATCAAGCATCTCGTCGATAAACTCCAGGCCAACGACCGAACCCACGCCGTAACCATCGTAATCCGACGCGGCCTCCTCCAGGTGTAACCCGCGAAGCGGGTGACAGCATAAAGCCTGGGGCGCAAGCCCCAGGATCAGGTGAGTAAATATTATTGAGCCCGCGAAGCGGGCGACAGCGCATGATCTAAACGCTGTCGCCCGCGTTCGCGGGCTCAATCTATATTTTGGTCCGTGATCCTGGGGCTTGCGCCCCAGGCTTTATGCTGTCGCCCGCTTCGCGGGCTAAGAGATTAGGTGCTCGGCTCGTGCTGACTTCCGAAACACAATCGATCCGGGGACGGTGACAACAACCTCGGTACCGCAGGTGGCGGAGCTGAGGAGGGTGAGCTTGCCGCCGATGCGCGCGGCGCGCTCCCTCATCCCCTGTAGACCGAAATGCTCATCTTTACCGAGGCTCAGGACAACAGACTCAATCCCGATACCATCATCTTTGACCCGCAGGAACAGATCCTGTTCATATCTCAACTCAACCTGCAATCGGCTCGCGTGCGAGTGGACGATCGAATTCCGAATCGCCTCATAACCAATACGATAAACTTCGTCTCGCACGATCGGATGCATTTCCTTCGACGCGCCCACCACCGAAAAATCCACCGTCATCGACTGCGGCATCAACCCATTCTTCGTCGCCCGGCGCAGCGCGCGAGCAAGATCGTTTGTCTCTGTCGTCGAGCTGCGCAGGGAATTCAACGCCGCCCGGCTCTCCTGCGTTGCCTGGCTCAGCCACTTGGACAACTTCTGCATCGTCCGCCGCATATGCTCAGGATCAGAGATTGTATCCAAAGCATTATCCGCCACCATCGTGCAGGCTTGAATCGTCTGCAGGAACGTATCGTGAAGCTCGCGAGCCATGCGAGTGCGCTCGTCGAGTCGCTCATCGAATCTTAAACTGATGACTCGCGCAATCTGTCGCACGCGCAGACGGTAAAGACTAAACAGGATCAGGAGAACGGCGAGAATGATGGCCACTCGGAACAACGTCGTTTGATACCACGCAGGCGGGATAACGAAGTCTAGCGTCGCGCCCGTGTCGTTCCATACTCCATCGTTGTTGCACGCAATAACGTGAAAGCTATAACTTCCTGGACCAAGATCATTGTAGACAGCTTCCCGGCGTGTGCCCGGCTCCTGCCAGTCAACATCGTGACCATCCAGCTTGTAACGAAACTGCACCTTCTCCGGTACTGAGAAACTCAACGCGGTGTAATCGATTTGAAGATCGCTGGTTAGAGCCGGGAGGCGCACGTTTTCGCCGGGGTGGTAACCCTTCCTATCAGCGAATATCGCTTCGATCTGCACGAGCGGAGGAATCTCGTTTTTGTATAAATGATTCGGATCGATCATTTGTACAGACAGTCCGTTCGCAAACCAGAGCCGGCCGTCGGTAGTCTTGCCGGCTCTTGGCTGAGACGCGGCGCTGCCTGGTCGCGCACCTTCGGACGCTTCGAAGATCTTCATCGCAACTGGTCTGTCTGGATGCTCCCACCATTGCTCGAGCTCCGCTGCCGAAATCCTCACGAGCCCACAATTGGTATACATCCAGAGTGAGCCGGAATCATCTTTGACTAAACTGAATATCAAAGAGCAGGGAAGTCCATTCCTCGTTCCGAGATTCTTTACCTCTCCCGCTTTCCACCGGAATAATCCGCTATTCGTCGCGACCCAAACCGACTGCGCGGATTCAGCGAGCAGATGAGTGACGTTCGGCTTTTTCTCACCTTGCAACAGGGAGATGACCTGCAGTCGTCCCGCACGATAGTGAGCGATTTTATTGTCGGTGTAAGAGCCCAGCCAGATGCCGCCTTCGTTATCTGACACAAGCCACGCGGCGTATTGAATATCGTCGACCGGAACTTCTTCCTGAACTCTCTGATCTCTGATTCGATAAAGGTGACGCGGAGTGGTGTATGCCATGGCCCAGATGTTCTGGTCCAGATCCTCGGTGACGGCAACGACCTGGCCTCCCAGTGCGAGTGCAGATCCATCCGGCTTCTTTACCTCGAGGAACTTCCCGCGTTCGTAGACCATCAATTTCTCGTCTACTCCAAGCCATAATCGACCGGAATGATCCTCAAACATTCCCGAGACGATTTCACCCGGCAGTCCCTGATCAGCCTTGATGCCAGCGAACTCGCCATTCCGAAGATTGTCGAGACTTCCTCTGCCTCCGATCCATAATGAGCCATCACGCGCTGCGAGAACGGAGCGGACCTCGGCCGCCGAGACACCTTCCTGAGTCGAGAAACTCGTGATGGAAGTGTTCCGGAAAAGATCGACGCCGCCATTCGTGGTAACCCAGAGATTGCCCTCTCGATCCTGAAAGAAGGTGATCACTGAGTCGCCTGATAGACCATTTACTCTGCGGAAATGATCGGCTTTCCCGTTGTAAATCCGGTAGAGACCTTCAGAGACTGTCCCGACCCACAGTGCGCCGTCGCGATCGAGAAATAAGCTTTGCGCGTTCACCAGAGAGCCGTCAAAACCCGGAACGGCATAGCTGGTCCACTTTCCGTCAGCGTAGTGGCGCACGCCTAAATCCGGGCCCGTGCCTTCCAGTGCGACCCACAGTGATCCTGATGGACCAGCCGCGATGTCGATTACACCCGGGCTGCCTTTCAAGTGTTTCAGCTCTTCTTCGAAGAAAGTCTCTGTCGATCCGGGTCGCCAGCGCACGAGGTTGTATGAGCCGATCCATAAGTTACCCAAACTGTCTTCCGCCAAACCTACGCCATAGTTGACGGGAATGCCGGCATCCGTGCCGTAACACTGAAGCTCTCGATCTACAGCGCGACAAAGTGGTCCTTTTCCGTCGGTGACGCGATAGCGTGTGACCCAGATCGTGCCGTCATGGTCTTCAATAATGGTGCTGATTCCGATCGCGGTGGAGTAGGTGATGAGCTCGCCGTCTTTCAGTCGACTTAGACCATAAGGCGTGCCGATCCAGAGACTGCCATCGCGAGCGCGGCGCAGCGAAGTGATCTTGACGTCTGGTATCGGTTGACCGCTCGAGGTTGTTGTGGCGGAAACAAATCGTGAGCCATCGAATCGGACCAGGCCGGCTTGTGTGCCGATCCAAATGAATCCATCGGTTGTCTGAGCGATCACATTCGGTGTGCTGTTGAAGACTCCGTCCTGCATCCGCCAGGCAGTGTGTCCGTATTGCGAGATGCGTCTATTAGGATCGACGGCCTTGGCTGAATTGATTGTGAGAAGCAGGAGGAGACAATGAACCGATAAAAACCACGTAAAGTTGGTCTTGATCATTTTCATTTCTCCTCTGCGTAATCTCTGCGTCCTCTGCGACTCTGCGGTTTAAATCACCGCCGAGACGCAGAGAACGCAGAGGTTACGCAGAGAAATCTAATTCAGGCGTTTCTTGATCTCATCGCACGTCTGGCGCAGCGCGGCCTGCACGCCTGCGACCTGGTTGATGCCGTTAAGCAGCACGAAGTCATGAATCATGCCGTTGTATCGCGTGGCCGTTACCTCAACGCCGGCATCCTTCAGCTTGCGCGCATAAGCTTCACCTTCATCACGCAGCGGATCGTTCTCCGCGGTTATCACCAGCGCCGGCGGCAACCCGCGCAACTGATCGATACTTGCCTGTAGCGGCGCCGCATACGGATCCTTTTTCGTTTTAGCGTCGGGCGCGTAGATGTTGTAGCCATACTGCATGAAAGCCCGGGCCAGAAATCTTCCGGTTGCGAATTCTCGATATGATTCGGTGTCGAAGTTGGTGTCGGTGGCGGGGATCAGAAGCACCTGGAATTTGATCTGCGGTCCGCCACGCTCTTTCGCCATCATCGCGACGACAGTCGACATGTTGCCGCCGACTGAGTTACCAACCACCGCTAACCGGCTGCCATCCACGCCGATCTCTGCACCATGTTCCGAGACCCACTTCGCCGCCGCGTAGTTCTCTTCGATCTGCGTTGGAAAGATCGCGTCGGGGATCGGCGTGTATTCAGGAAACACCGCGACTGCTCCGGTGCCAACCACCAGATCACGGACCAGCCGCTTGTGATTCTCGAAATTGCCGGCAATCCAGACGCCTCCGTGTATGAACAGGATCACAGGAGGCGTGCCTTGCACTTTCTCAGGTTTCACGATGTAGAGTTTTACTTTCCGGTCGTTCTCGGAGATGATTTTCTCCGTAATCGTGACCCCCGAAATATCAACTGGCGTTTTTGCCTGTAAGCCAGTCAAAGTTGCTCGAACCTCCGGACCCGGCTTTTCCCAAAACGGGCTACTGTCTTTATTGATCTCCTTGAGAAAGCTCCGGATCTGCGGATCGATGTTCGGATCTGAAGCCGGATCAACTGCGGCCATTGTTTTTGACATAGTTATTGCTGCTCCTATAAGAATTAAGAAAATTGAAACGTATTTCATCTGTACTCCCCGGGTTTAGGCGGAATGTTAGAGGACGGGAGTCAGTCGCTCTTTTAGTTACTTGCGCATTTCCATGCGAACTTGCGGTATTTGGAGCAGCAACTTGCTGGATTGAAGCCTCAAAATGCTTATTGGCGCAGTTCGAACCTCGGCGTATTTCCAATTGTGGCGTTTCTTTTTGCCATCTTTTGTCCCGCTAGTCCGTCCTCACTTGTGGCCTTGAGTCATGAAGCGGTCTATTACTTGCAGCCGAAGCCATTTTAAGATCGAAACTTGCCTGCACGACCGCGCGAAATACATAACTTGCGAATGGTCGAACGGTTTTCGTACGGGAGAAGCGATGGTAGTACTGAAGAGAATGAAAACGACGGTTGCTCAAATTGATTTCGCTGATCTGCTTCGAGTGGAAGGGGTTTAAGTCGCCGCATGAAGGCAGAAAACCTAATTCATACCGACAAATCAAGGTCAAATAACTCTAATAACGGATCGGTTGACGAGCTCACAAAGCGCAATGTCGAAATAGTCAGACAATTAGAAGAGTCGGCTAAACAGGAGCGGACCAAATCGGATCTAGTCGCCGAAAAGATCGCCAATTTCTGCGGAAGTATGACTTTCGTCTGGGTGCATATTGCCTGGTTCGGCATTTGGATAGGTTTCAACCTTGTCCCGGGCCTGCGACATGTTGATCCATTTCCTTTTACTTTTTTAACGTTGGTTGTTTCGTTAGAAGCAATCTTCCTTTCGACCTTCATTCTGATAAGTCAGAATCATGACGGGAAGATCAGTGAGAGACGCAACCATTTGGATCTTCAAATCAACATCTTGAGTGAACAGGAAAACACGAGGATGTTAGAACTGTTGCGCGCGATTGCGGAAAGGGTAGGCTGTGAGATACCGAACGAGCCCGAGATTGCGTCCTTGACTGAGGAGATAAGTCCAGAAAGACTTGCCGCCCAAATCGAACAACGAGAAGACGAAAAGGAAACGATGAGTCCTCATTAACCCAAATCCCTGTCATTTGGTAGTAGCTTTGGGTTTCACCTTGTTAAGAAGCGGACGATGGAGGTCTGCAAAAGTCTTTTGCAATCCGGCGTTATTGGTCAGCCAGTCACCGCTTGTGACATTCGGAGCAAGGACCGGCGCTTCAGCAGTAGGTCTACCGTTGCCACTAGTCGGCATTATTCTTGACGCGCTTCCGTCCTGGACCAGGGTGCCCTCGTCAATACTATCGGGCTTGGTGCTGTTTAGCTGGCCGGACCATGACCATTCGCCGATTTGCAAAACCTGCCGGTTACCTCCTTTGGGTACGAAGAGCAGGAACATCCGAAAATCGTCGCGAGCTTCCACCACTTTCATCATGGCTTCAAGGTCAAAGCCAGTATGTATTCGTTGCGACGGAGAATCGTTTGCCGTGGCGATCTTGAGCCCCGGATTTTTCGGGTCTTTGCCGTCGAATACCTGAGTAGGGTAAGGATCTTCCGTGTCGAGCACGAACCCTGACGTCTGGAATGTATTGCGGGTTCGATCCTTGTAAATGATTTGCCGGAACGCCTGCACATTTTGCACGTAGATAAGAGTTCCACAGTCAGGGGGATTTACGGAGACGCCTGTGCTCATAGTCATTCCCGGAGCGGTCGCATTGCCGGCGTGGATGCGCTTGAATAGTCCTTCATTAGTGAGACCCACAGCTCCACCATCGAGAACCATGTTTGAAGCTTGAGCCTGGCAAGCGCCTGTCTGTGGCTGGGTCGGTTGGGGACCAACCGGCAGCAACAAATGTGGAGGTGTAATCACTCGCACTCCGCGACTACGGGCAAAATTCTCCTGCGACTCGCCGGGAAGCGACTTCAACGATCCAGCAGAGATTATGTTGAACCGATCGGCAGCGATTCCCTGATCGACCAGAGCTTTCTTCACGGATTCAGCACGCTTTTTCGACAGCTCATCGTTTCGTGTGCCCGTGAAGCTGGCCTGCCCTTCGACATCGATCAGAGCGCTAGGGTCTCGAACCAGTGCGCCCTTTATCTCCGCAGCTATCCTTTTTAGCGGCGCGGCATGTTCTGGCCGAAGAGTGTGCACCCCGATGTCGAAATTCCACAACAGATGTTCCCCGGGTCGCACATCGTCGACCTTGCCTCCGCCAGGAAAACGGCCTTCCTGTACAGATCGTTGAACCGCGAAGGACTCCGGTGAGCTGGATTGCTGTACAACGTGCGCGAGCTCGTGCGCGAGGAGTCTTTGGCCCGGCTGACTGTCGGGAGAATATTGTCCGCTCGCGAATACGATGTCGTTTCCAGTCGTGTAGGCTTTGGCGTTGATGGCGCGCGCGGATTGGTTGGCCTGCGAGTCGTTATGAATACGCACGTGACTGAAGTCGTATCCAAGACGCGACGCGAAGTATTTGTGCGATGAAGCGGACAACGGCTGTCCTCCGCTCCCGACGCTGTCAGCAACCCGGTCAGCTTCGCGTTCAAGGCTATCAGTAGGATTGCTGACGGTGAGTTTGGTTTGAATACGATTAGTCGTAAGGAGACGACTGGTGGCGAAGTTACCGATCATCCTTTGCAGATTGTTTGAACGGCGAGCCCGAGTTGACGAAGCTGTCTTTGCAGGTGATCGGCTGATTCGATTTGAGCTTCGCTGTTGAGAAATGATCTTGAATGGCATGATCAATTTCCTTCTAAAACTAATCGTCAACTCCTGAATGCGCTGGGGGCAGGGAAGGTTGCGAAGGGAACTTATCAATCCCGACTTGTTCACTGGCTGCGAAGTTACTGAAAGATACCTCATGCGATCGACCCCTACAAGCTTTTCGGGTCGAAGAAGTTTGTAGGCATGGCTTGAGAGACAGCGATGACGCCCTCTGCGTCTGTTAAGTTGAAGCAAGGTAAATAAGGGCACCACTCGGCCCCTGTCGTAGCGCGCAGTGATGCCCCGCCCTATGCCTCCCAACAAGCATAAGGCGATGTTGATCTATTGATCTTCTATGGCACCATTTGCAAGGACATCGGAGAGAATGCGCGCCGAGGTTCGGCGGGATTGCTGGGGTGTAGACGGTGACTCGTTTAGTATTGGCAGGCGCCAGTAACTAATCTCCGTGCCGGATTGTTCTAAGGAAGCCGAGGAGTCTCGGGTGCACACTACTCCCTGCATCCGAGGCCCCTCGGTTTTACGTCATCAGGATATGGGCAAACTGTCTGCGAGCAACTCGCCTTCGACGAGCGGAAGCTGAGCGTCAACCATTCCATACAGGTTCAGCTCAGCGCAGCGGGTAAAGGCAATGTGCTTGGCTGTGTTCGCAAGTAGTTTGAGATGCGCGGAGTTTTCCAGCGTTCCCATCAAGACGAACATTGCGGCCGCAGCTTCATCGCCGCCCCGATAGATTATCTCTGCCAGTGCTTCAATCTTCTCTTTGTTCGAATCGTCTTCGTTGTCTTCGGATGATTCCTAGAAAACGGTCGTGTCGATAATCTTTTCACCGGCGCCGCACGAGATCAGGAAGCAACGGAAACGGATTTTAAGTCCCGTGAGTGCCATGCGACTAGATGCTGCTACATGATACCAGGCAGTATTTACCGACGTTTCAGCCGTCAAAGCAAGCTCACGTCACACCTGGTAACACCACGTAATTCTCGGAACCACTATTCGACATAGTGTTCACTTAGTTGAGTCTTGAGGTCCTGCGGGACGGATTGCCAAGGGGCAGTGCACAATTCATGAGATCTCCCGTCGGAAGCGTCTACGCGAGCGACGTGCCACTTGGCCAGAGTTTTTTCATAATGCCAACGATATATCGGACCATGATTGCGCTGACTGTAGAAAACATTATTTTCAACCGGATCTTTGTCGGGCCGGATGAACATGCGCAGTCCGTTCATAACGCCTCATCTCTCTTAAGCTACCAAAGCCTGCTGTTTACCCGACTACAAAAGGGGATGCTTCGACGCCCCCTCTTTAAGTCTCTCATCGCCGTGCGTTCGCGGATAGTTGTATGCCCAGAAATATCGTTTGTGGATGCGTGCATCAGGGTGCTTGGCATAGTCAGGTTTGAAAAACAAACAGACGGCACAAGGAGGAGGACGCTACACGCAAATCCTGATGTCGAGAGTGGTTTAAAGAACTGATAATGCTGAAGGGACTATAGCATACTTTCGCGAGCCGACTAGTTCATCGCCGGCACTGTAGCCTTATCCAACAGTTGTCGTTTGCAACAAACCGCACCATAAGGCATCGTGGGTGCGGTTAATCCTTCTCTCGCGCATCGACGGTGATGCGCTCCGCGCACAAAACGATCAGCGCTGGCGTTTTTGGAAGTTCGAGAGTTGGCTTGTTTCACACTTCGAAGCCACTCTTCAAAGAGCATCCGAACCTGGTCCTTCGTTCGCTACCGTTTCGCCGAAGCCCATCCGATTCGCAGCTTCTTTTCATTCCCTAAAAACGGGAAAGATATATCTCTATGTCAACAAAACTTTATGTTGGAAACCTCTCTTTCCAAACCACCAGTCAGGAGCTGCAGCAGTTGTTTGCTCAGGCTGGCACGGTTCAGTCTGCCAGTATCATGGAAGACCGCGACACCGGACGCTCGAGAGGCTTTGCCTTCGTGGAAATGTCCAGCGAGGAAGAAGCCACTTCAGCGATTGAGCAATTCAATGGTCTCCGATCGAGTAAAGTCTAAACGTGTTAAGCAACTGCGGAGTATGGATGCCTAAAATCATCTATAGAGGTGCAGGGGCCTCTGAAATTAGCACTTCGGTAGTGAGCCTTAGCCCTGCGATTGACGAAGCGTGTTGCAACGCACTACGAGTCACCTTGGCGGGATCAATAACGCCTGCAGCAATGAGGTCTTCAAACTTTTCGGTACGCACGTTGTAACCAATATTCGGGTTCTTTTTCGCGCCGAACTCTCTCGATGATAACTGCGCCCTCTTTACCGGCATTGGCGACAATCTGTCGTAGCGGCTCTTCAAGTGCGCGCTTGACGATATTTACGCCGGTTTGCCTTTGGTTGTTCTCCAGGTCTATGCAGGGTTGCGACTCCGGAAAAGGTTCAGCGCAAGAACGATGACCGCTGCTACAAGCAACAAGTGAATCAAGCTGTTGGTGACAAAGCCACCATAAAACCCAATCAACCAGAGCAGCAACAACACTACTAGAATTGTCCACAACATAAATCGTATCTCCTCACTTCGAATGCTTAGAATCGTTTTGTTTAAGACTGAACTATGCAAACAGAACCGTCTGTGCGCTAGACCACATACATGCTATCCTTTTCCGCGAAGAAGTTAGCGTTGCTTCTGGTTTAGTCATGCCTGTTTCTGCACCTGTTACTCCAAGCGATAATCGACTTCTTGCGGCGCTTCCCAATGATGAATATCAACGCCTTCTGCCACAGTTGGCGAATGTCTCCTTTGCTCTTGGTGAAGTCGTCTACGAATTCGGCGGTCAGCTCGATTACGTCTACTTCCCAACGACGGCAATAGTCTCGTTGCTTTACACGATGGAAAACGGCTCGAGTGCCGAGATGGGATTGACGGGTAATGATGGTGTGGTGGGAATCGCCCTGTTCATGGGAGGCGGCACCATGCCGAATCGTGCTGTCGTACAGAGCGCCGGCGACGCCCTAAAGATGAAGGCCAAGGTGCTTCAGGATGAGTTCGCAAAGGGTGGCAAATTTCAATATCTGCTACTGCGCTATACGCAAGCATTGATCACTCAGATCTCACAGACCGCTGTTTGCAATCGTCTGCACTCGGTGGAACAGCAACTTTGCCGATGGCTTTTGTTAAGCCACGACCGGCTGAATACTGACGAGTTGATCATGACACAGGAACTCATTGCCGGCATGTTGGGCGTGCGCCGCGAAGGCGTGACCGTGGCTGCGGGAAGGCTGCAGGATGCTGGGGCTATCAGTTACGTCCGTGGTCATATCAAGATCCTCGATCGTGAGAGAATGGAAGAGACCGTTTGCGAGTGTTACCGGGTAGTGAAAGACGAGACCGACCGGTTACTGGGATAAGCATTCCTGTCTCTTGTCAGTTGCCGACGGGTATCCGTTGAAAACGCATCTTGCCATCAGCATCTTCCCACGAAATCTCCAGTGCATAAGGGTTAGCTTGGCCAGCGATGAGTTTGAGTCGTTCCATCTGATCGTGATCAGCATCAGCCGGTTTTCCATTAATCCAGGTTCGGTGAGATAGAACTGTCTTCTCTCCTGGTTGCATGGACTTTACACCGTCGAAGCGAATATGAGCTTGTGAAGGACCACCGGGAGTGTGGTTATCTTTCAAAAAGATAGTCAGAATCTCGATAGATTTGAGCGTCTTCTCGCTTGCATTCGTTAACTCCACTGCAACCTTTGATGACGCATCAACGAATCTGAAGTCAAAAGTTTTCTTCCTGTTGTTATCAGCGATCATAATTCTTCTTTCTGTTGCGATGTTGCCGGTTGCATTTAGTCTCACTCAGGCGGCCGTCGGAATCCCTCGCAGCAGGCGTGAAAGAAGACCTCGCAACTGATTGAAGTTATCAGGCTGTGCGATGTGTACATTTTTGCCAATAGCGACCTCAGCGCCCTCGGGGATCTCGTCAAAGCAGAAGATAACAACCGGCACATCGTCTCCTGCCGCTGCACTTTCACGGATACGACGACCGGAACCAAGAACCTCGCCAGGTAACCCGGCCAGACTCACGAGAATCAGATCAGGGCGTTGTCGCCGGGCGCTTTCTATTCCGTCTAATTCATCTCGGGCTAACATCACGCGATATCCGTCGACCATCAGCAGCTTTTCAATGCCGTCACGCGTCTCGTGGACATCCTCGACTACCAGAATGATCGGGTTTATACCAATCTCATTATCCATTCAAACGGCTCCAGTGAAACCTCTTCGTAGTGCTCTCGACCTATCATCATGATGAAAACGTGACGCTGAAATTATAGATACAACTGACAACTCTCACCGTCCGTGCGCCAACACACATATAAGCCGCGAGTTAAGCGACTCGCCATAAGCGGTCTAGCGCACAGACGCCGCCGCCTGACGCTGTAGAATCTTTCCACGAGCGATATCTATGCCTTAATGGTGAAAGATCGGCTTGGGAGTCTGAAACGTGGCAACCTGGTGGACCACGCAGAACTCATCTTAATTGTGGGGAATCACACGTGAATCGCTCCCCTGGGACCGTTGCTACTATGAGCGACCAGGCATTTACTAACTCTGAGGCGCGCGAGCCGTTTGATCCGACACGCTGGGCGCTTGCAAATTCCTGGCTCTCGGAAGGACAGTCTGATGACAGAACACCCATGAACGGTAGCGTCGAAAAAAGCGATCGCACACATTCATCTCACCGCGCATTCGCCCGGAGGTCTCACCAGTTGATGTTCAAAAAATGGTCCCAGGCAAGGCGTGAATGACGATATGGATGGAGTGTGTGATTACGAGAGGAGACGCAAATGATCAATCTTTATATCCATGAACGTCGCGAGGGAGATGTAGCTGTTCTTGACTTAAAGGGCCGCATTAGAATTAGCGGCGGCACCCTCGCCTTGCACAGATCGATTCGATGCCTGGTCGATGAAGGAAAGACTAAGATCCTTTTGAACCTCGCGGGCGTTACGCACATAGATTCAACCGGACTCGGTGAGCTTATTTCAAGCTACGTAACTCTGAGCAACAAGGGTGGAGAAATTAAGCTGGTCCATCTTACGGAACGACTTCAGGACATAATGACTGTTACCAAACTTCTAACTGTGTTCGATGTCTATGATAACGAAGCGGACGCGCTCGCCAGCTTTACGGACCACGTTTTAAGCATTGTCGAGCCGCAGTCGATGTTCATGTAAGAGAGATTTAAAAGTTTCGAATCTAACTGAGATCTACAGTGTTACCCCGGGGTTGATTCACCAGAACTTTTTTAAGCAGGAGAAATCATGGAAGAGAAGACAGTTTTCAAAATCGGAGATCGCGTCGACCAAATGTGCATCACTTGTAACGAGGAGCGCGGTCACATCGTGGTTTCTCTGAGCAAGATAGGAAAGATCACGCGCGTCGAGTGTCCAATGTGTGCGTCACGGGTCAT
>Ga0134121_10000319_pt1 | contig 56586 bp, 49 predicted proteins | sample KB301_FD_96463 | JGI IMG/M metagenome (GOLD analysis project Ga0134121, IMG submission 96463) | Terrestrial soil microbial communities without Nitrogen fertilizer from Kellogg Biological Station, Michigan, USA - KB3-0-1 | ecosystem: Environmental > Terrestrial > Soil > Unclassified ...
ATGGCGAGCGCCGACGTTTCGGTTCGAGCGGTGAAGAGGAAGCTTCGGGCTGCCCTGGAGTTGGTCAGACTGCTGAATCAGGAGCTGGTGGACCTCGGCGACGCCCTGCCCTGCCCCGACGAGAACGAGGAATGATCGGCAACGATCTAGGAACCGCGCTGGCTATCCTACGGATCATTCGCCGTCTCAATCAAGAGGAGCTTTCAAAGATTGCGGGCACGAGGTCCGGCACCATTTCCGACTATGAACGGGGGAAGATGGTCCCAGGTCTGATAGCGATCAAGAAGTTGCTGGGCGCCATGGGTTTCGAGCTGACACAGCTGGACCAGACACAAGTGTTCCTGGATCACATGCACAGCCAACAACTCGAGGGCTCGGCGGACTTGCAGTTCCCGGGAGCTTCTACTGACCTGGGGCGGGAGATCAATGAGGTGTCCAGGTCCGCGGGGCTCTTGGCCGCGCGGATGATTCGATTGATGTTCCGCCTGCTGGCACAGCGCTCAGAAAGCCAAGAGAAGCCGGAAAGGACCCAAGAATGAAAGAAGCAGTCGTAACTGAAATCCGGCCCATCGACGCGGAGAGGCTCAGCCCCACGGATGTTTCAAGCCTCCTCGGAATTCCGTATGAGCTGGTGCTGAAGTATGCCCACGAGCTGACAGTCGCGGGCCTGATCGAGGCGGGCACTGAGGTGGCGTTTGGCGACAGAGTATGTCTATCTTGGTCAATTGGTCTCACCCAGCGAAGGGGAGGCGGACCGACTGACAGAGTTGAAGAGATTTATCCGTGACGGCAAAGAATAGGGGTCGGCACAGTCCGATTGAGGAGACCGGCTTGACAGGGAGAAGAGGGAGAACAGCCAAAACGCCCCAGGGGTACCCTCTCCCGGTGAGGGGGTGGAGGGGGTCGGGAGAAGAGGGCAGGGGTGAGGGTCTGAGGGCGGGGGGAGTGCGACGGGAGAAGAGGGCCGGGGTGATGAGGGATCTTTCGACTACAATTCCCCCCTCTCATGCGTGCATCGTTCCTGTTCCGCGTTCTCTTCATCCTCTACTGCGTCGAGGCGGGCACCTTCCTCGTCATGGCTCCCTGGAGCCCGATCTGGGATCGCACCCTGATCCAGATCCACGTCGAATCGCTGCGCCTCCTCTGTCTTCACCCCCTGACCCGCGCCGCCGTCTCCGGCTTTGGGCTCATCCACCTGATCTGGGGGGCCCACGACCTGGACGAGCTGATCTTCCGGCGGAGGGTGCGTGCCCCCGACGTTTAGCCTGCTGGCCATAACCGACCGGCGCGCCCTCCAATCCACTGGCCAAGACATGACGGACTGGTTGCACGCCCTCGGTACAGCGGGGATTGGCGCCGTCCAGATTCGCGAGAAGGACCTGGAGGATGGGGCGCTCTACGACCTCACTCGCCTCGCCCGCCAAACCCTGCCGCCCACCACCCGTCTCCTGGTCAACGGCCGTCTCGACATCGCCCTGGCGGCGGGTGGCGACGGCGCTCACCTGCCGGCGGACGGCCTGCCCGCCGCGCCGCTCCGAGCCCGCTTCGGCCCAGACGTCCTGCTCGGCCGGTCGGCTCATTCCCTCGAAGAGGTCGAGCGGGCGCACGCCGAGGGAGTGGACTACGTGGCTTTTGGCCCGGTCTATGCCACTCCCGGCAAGGGAGAGCCGAAGGGTCTCGCGGCGCTCTCCCGGGCGGCCGGGATCGGCGTTGCCGTCTACGCCCTGGGAGGGGTTACACTAGAGCGCTTCGGGGAGCTGGCAGCGGCGGGAGCGGCGGGAGCGGCGGCGATCCGGCTGTTTCAAAGCCCGGCCAATCTGAGCTTGGTGGCGAGTGCTGCCCGGGAGCATTTTGGCCGAGCGTGATTCGATTTTTTTTGGAAGGGAAGAGCAACCGTGGAAGCCGAAGACGTCCGATCCCGCTTTGAAGGCCGCTGGCGCAAGCTGCGCTACCTGTTGGTCTCGGTCGGCGTGATCGTCCTCGACCAGTGGACCAAATGGCTGGTGGAAGCTCACCTCCCCCACCACGGGACGGAGACGCTGCTCCCCGGTCTCAACCTGACCCACGTGCGCAACACCGGTGTGGCCTTCGGCCTCTTCGCCTCCGACGGCGGCAGCGGCTGGCTGCTCACCTTCCTCGGCCTCGGCGCTCTCACCGCCGTCGCCCTCTACTTCTGGTTCGCCCCGTCGCGCGACCGCTGGCTGCTGGTGGCCCTGGCGCTGGTGGTGGGGGGAGCGGTGGGCAACCTCATCGACCGGGTGACGAGCGGCGCCGTCACCGACTTCATCGACGTCTACGTGGGATCCCACCACTGGCCCTCGTTCAACGTCGCCGACAGCGCTATTTCGATCGGTATCGTGCTGATGGCCATCGACAGCTTCCGGCCGCACCACCGCGAGATCCCAGCCCCTGCCCCGGCCCCGGCGGACTAGGAAATCAGTCGATCTCGAAGGCGAGCAGGGTGAGAATGCCGCCGCGCTCGATCTGCACCACCACCGGATCGCCGTCCTTGAGGCCGGCCACCGCCTGGCGCAGCTCGGCGAGAGAATGAACGGGCGTACGGTTTACGGCGTGAATGATGTCGCCGGGCTGGAAGCGGTCCGCCGGAGGCACGGCGTCGGCCGACATCGCCGCCACCAAGACGCCGCTCGCCTGGCGCAGCGGGTGTAGAGCTGCCGCCAGCTTCTCGTCGACGTCGACTCCCAGGACGTCGAGCTCGGGCACGAGGTTCCTGTCAGGCCGCACGAGGTCGAGCACGCTCCTGGGGTCTTCCGGGCGTTCGATCACCCCGGCCTGGAGCCTCAACTGTTCGCTTCCGCGCTGTACGCCGAGATCCAGGGTCGAGCCGTTCGGATGCGGGTAGAGATTGATCGCGAACTCGCGAACGTTGGCCGTCCTCTTGCCGTCGACATTCAGGATCACGTCCCCGACTCGCAGGTCCGACTTGGCGGCCGGTCCATCGGGATCGATGTCCGACACGATCACGCCCCAGGCCTGCGGCAGCTTGAGCGCTGCAGCCATCACCGGGTTCACCGTCTGCACCTCAACTCCCATCACCACCCGGCGGACGCGGCCGTTGGCGCGCAACTCGCCGGCAATGAAGCGCACGGTATTGCTCGGGATGGCCAGGCCGACGCCTTCGCTCCCTCCCGACTGACTGAGGATCATCGTGTTGATGCCCACCACGCGGCCTTCCGTGTCGACGAGCGGCCCGCCCGAATTCCCGGGATTGATGGGCGCATCGGTTTGCACGTAGGCCGGCACGTCGTCCGCCTCGAGCTGGCGGGCTACCGCGCTCACGACTCCCATGGTCACGGTGTTGCCAAGCCCGAGCGGAGAGCCAAAGGCGAGCACCAATTGACCTTGCTTGAGCTGACTCGAATCGCCGAATTCGAGCGGCCGCAGCCCGTGGGCCGGAATTTTGAGCACCGCGAGGTCGGTCGCCGTGTCGATGCCAACCACCTCGGCGTCGAGCTTCACGCCCTGCGGCACGGCGAGCGCGGCCTGCCGCGAACCCGGAGCCGCGCTGGACGGCACCAGAACCTGCACTCTCGTCGCCCGCGCCACGACGTGGGCATTGGTCACGATCAGCCCGTCGGCGTCGATGACCGTTCCTGAAGCGGTGCCCGCCTGCTTGGACAGGACGCCGGACGGGCCGCGAACGAAACCATAACCATTCACAAAGACCTGCACCACCGAGGGGTTTACCTGGTCCGCAATTCTTTCGAAAGATCCGCTCGCCGAGGCAAGAGTATTGAGGCTTACCGCTCCCGGCGGTGCGGCCAGGAGCTGAACGCGCAGCGCAAGCAATAGAAAACCAATAAATCCGATTCCTTGTTTCGACATCTCCCCTCCAATTCCGCAGCGCGGCGCCGGCACGATCGCCCGGCTCCGCGCTGCGGACCTACGATGAAATGGGTTGAAAGCGGCTACTTCTGCTCGGCGACCTTCTCCAGGATCACGGGCTGTGTCGAGTAGTTTTCGAGCTCGAGAGTCTTGCCGTCCTTGGTCATGGACGCCTTGGCAGCCACCGACATTCGCCCTTCGCCCTTGCCGTCCTTGTCCAGGTGGATTTCGATCACCGTGAAGGGATAGCGGAGGGTGCGTGTCAAGTTGGCAGCCTCCCAGAACCGGATCGGCCGGTCGGTGGCGATGACGATGTCCTTGCCGCCGTCGGTCGTGGGGGTTTCCTGGGCAAAATGAAGGTCCCAGCCGAGGCGGTCCGGCGTCCGGATGAAGCCCACGCGTTGCGTCCCCTGGAGGCTGGTCAGCAGGCTGTTTTCGCCCTTGGTGCGTAGCGTGTCGAGTAGTGAGTCGCGTTCCTGATCCGAAGACCACCGGTCGATGTTGATCTCCACGAGCCCGGCCCGGCGCGGTCCGACGACGCCCAGCCGATGGCGCCGCGAGAGGTTCGAAGTACCCAGGTCGATGGCGAACGAGACGAGCTTCAAAGGGGTCCCTTCATCTTTAGGGACGAGCGCGGTCGCGGTCAGGCCGAAGAACAGTCCGGCCACCGCCAGACCCGCGGCAAGGATGCGGGTCGAGTTCCTGTGGTAACTGATCATCTTCTGTCTCCTTCTGTCACTGTTCCTTGCCCTCCATGCGATTGGAGATGCGAATCACAGGCCAGAAGTCCGTTTTTGGGCACGACCTGGCAGAAACTTTACAAAGGCCCTCTGGATTGGCTTCAGATAGGATGTTTGTACAGTGAATTCCTGGACGATCACGGTTGAGGCCGAAGGCGAGCGTCTCGATCGCCACGTGGCGGCCCGTTTGGGCGTCCCTCGCAATCAGATCCAGCACTGGATCGAGGGCGGCCTCGTCCGCCTCAACGGACACCCGGCCAAGCCATCAGCCGCCCTGGCATCGGGAGACCGGGTGGAGTGCGAGCCGCCGGAGTTGAAGGAAGAGCGAGTGCTTCCGGAGGACGGCGAGCTGAACGTCCTCTACGAGGATTCCGCGCTGGTGGTGATCGACAAGCCAGCGGGCCTCACCGTCCACCCCGGAGCCGGCCGGTCGACCGGCACCCTCGCCCATCGCCTGCTCAACCGCTACCCCGAGATGGCGGGCGTGGGCGGTCCGGGCCGGCCCGGCATCGTCCACCGCCTGGACCTGGGCACAAGCGGTGTCCTGGTGGTGGCGCGGACGGCGCCGGCCTACGCCCGCCTCGCCCGCGCCTTCGCCTCTCGCGAGGTCTCGAAGCGCTATCTGGGGATCGCCTACGGCTCGCCCTCACCCGCCACCGGAACGATCGAGGCCGCCATCGGCCGCCACCCTCAGAAGCGCATGGAAATGGCGGTGCGCCCAGGGGGCCGGCCTTCGAAGACCGGGTACAGAACAGTCGCTGCCAAGGCTGGGATCTCGCTTCTGGAGATGGACCTCGCGACCGGCCGCACCCACCAGATCCGCGTCCACCTCAAGCACATCGGGCATCCCCTGGTGGGAGATCCCGTCTACGGCGAAGCCCGCTGGAAGGCCCTGCCCCGGCCCATTCAACCCGTCCTGCGTGACTTCCCGCGGCCCGCCTTGCATGCCTGGCGGCTGGCGTTGAAACACCCCGACACCGGCGAGCCCCTGAGCTTCGAGGCACCCGTGCCCAAGGATCTTTTGGAATTGTGGCGGGCGGTGACTGGGGAGGCGCTACCAGATCTGCAGGACCCCGGAAATACAGTCCTATGAGCCCGCCGGCTCAGGCGCGGGCTTGGCCTTCTTGGCCGGCTGTGATTCCTTGGTCTTGGTCATCTCGATCCGACCCTTGAAGAAGGCGCCCTCGGAGATGACGACGCGGGGGGCGGAGATATTGCCTTCCAGGCCGCCGGTGGCGAGGACCTCCACTCGGTCCGTGGCCGTGATGTCTCCCACCACGCGGCCTCCCACTCTGACAGCGGGCGCCGAGATGGGCCCCTCGACGACGCCGTCCGCGCCTACGATCACGGGCGCGTCCACCCGCACCTCACCGGACACCTCGCCGTCCACCAACAGCTCGGTGGCACCGCTGACCTCGCCGCGCAGGCGGGTACCTGCAGCGATATGGGTGAGCCGGTGCCTCTGAGCGGAGCCCAAGGCTTCGGCGGAGCCGCCGCCAGAGCCGGCGGCAGATGGTGCGGTGGTCTCGCGGCGAAAGATTGACATGACATCCGGACGAGTCCGGCCCCCTTGGAATCGGTTGGAGAGTAGATTGGAGCGGGCAACGGGACTCGAACCCGCGACATCAAGCTTGGGAAGCTTGCACTCTACCAACTGAGTTATGCCCGCTCGATGGTCGTGCAGGAGGGAATCTAGCGGAGCGTCGCAGCGCGGTCAAGGGGGCGGCAGGTGCCCGGCCCTTCCGACTTTGGGGAGAGACCTATATACTTCGTCTATGCATGGATCAGGGCGCAGCCGCGATGGCGTCGATCGCATCGAGTCCCTCTACTTCTTCCCCGATCAGCGAGTCACCGAAGACGAGGTCCGGCACCTCCTACGCTCAGGCACCCGGGAGCAGCGCGCTTGGGTCGTTTCCCACCTCCTGCGCTACGCCCAGTGGGACGACATCTGGAACTATGTCAGCCGCGACGAAGTGCGAGAGATCTTCCCCGAGCTCGATTTGCCCGAGACCCTGCGCCAGGCTTGGGGCCGGATGCTGAAAATCGAAGCACCCGTCGGCTGACCGACGCCCCCAAGCTACCGGTCCGACGCCGCGGGCACCGCCGGCACAAAAGTGACCTCGAAAAGCTTTGGCCACAGCTTGCCCGTGATGAGGAAGATCTTGCGCTTGGGGTCCCAGGCGATGCCGTTCAGGACGTCCGTCTTCTGCCGTTCCTCGGGCGTCAGCAAACCTGAGGCGTCGATCACCGCCGTCACCTGCCCATTCAAAGGATCGATGCGAAGGATGTCGTCAGTCTGCCAGACATTGGCGTAAATCACGCCGTCCACGCACTCCAGCTCGTTGAGGTTCAACACCTGCTCGCCCATGCGGTCGGCGCGGGTAACCGTCACCTCGCCGAGGAAAGCAAAGGTCTTGGAATCGCGGAAAGTCAGCTTGTCGGAACCGTCGGTCATCACCAGCCGCTTGCCGTCCCAGCAAAGACCCCAACCTTCCCCTTCGTAGCGCATCTCGCCCGCGGGCGCGAATCCGGCGAGGGTGTGGACCAGGGCCTTCTGCTCCTTCCAGGTGAGTTGGATCAGACGGCCGTCCACCAGCGCCAGACCCTCCGCGAAGAGCTCCGAGGGAACGTCCACCTTGCGCTTCACCGCGCCCGAGATCGGGTCGACCTCGCGCAAGCTGGAGGAGCCGTAGAGACCTGTGCTCTCGTAGAGCAAGCCCTCGTGGACGATCAACCCCTGGGTGAAGGCCGCCGGATCGTGGTGGCGCGTGGCGAGAACCTTCACCTTCAAGCGCTCGGGCGCATGAGGCACCGTGGCCTCGGCCGCTGGAGGCGCCTTGGCGGCGGGTCGCGACACGGCTGGCCGAAGGGACCAGGTGAGGGCGGCGGCGATCAACAGGGCGGCCATGACAGTGAGGCCTATTATCAACTCCCGGCGGTACTTTACCCGCCCCATGAGCAGCCCCCCAGGTCCTCGGGGAGGGAATCCGCGCCACCTATAGGCTGGCCAGGAGGCGGCTGGATCGGCTCCGGCCGTTTTGCGGCGTCAGCCTGCGAGCGTTGGAGATAGCGTGAGATCTCGCCGGCGAGGAAGGTCCGCTGGGCCGCCTCAGCGGAATCCGAGGCGCCGGCTCCAGCGAGCTTGCGGCCCAGGGAGCGTAGCGCGGACTCGACTCGCGAGCGGACGCCCGGCGCGGCCTGGGGATCGCTCGCGAGTCCGATCAACCGCCGCACCACGACCCACTGCTCCGAGCGGCGAATCTCCGCCAGTCGAGGCTTCTTCGGGGCCGCGCCGCCGAAGGTCTTGTCCTCCAAACCCTTGATCACCTCCTCCAGCCCCGGCAGCGCCGGATCGCGACGGTGGAAGTCCACCAGGCGTGCCGTCCGCTCCGGCCGCAGCAGCAGCCGCACGGCCATGTCCGAAGCCGTGGCTGCCGCCGAGAGGGGATCGAAGGTGGGCGAGGTGAGGCCCGTGAACATCTCCTCGTTCGAATGATATTCGCCGGGCCGCGGGAGCAGCAGGTCGATCACCGGCTCCGGCAGATCCAGGGTTTCGGGCGAAAGAACTTCCAGGACGGCCGCCAGAGCGCGGCGCTGGGCCTCCCCCGCCACCGGCTTCGACGTCGGCTGGCCGTCGCCCCGCAGGGCATAGGTATATTCCAGACCCCCAACCATCTTCGAGGCGGCCTCCAGTTGATAGCGATGGTGGAAGTAGACGGGCACGAGAACCTCTTGCAGCAGGGACAAGGGCTGGCCCGGGGCAATGTTGTGCTCACCGAAATGAGAGAGGGCGATGCGGCGCACGGCGAGCTCGTGCTTCAAGCCCTCGGCGGCATCGGCGCCATTGTCCCAGAGATGCGCCAACGGGCTCGCCGAGCCTTCAGGGCGAGCGTCCTGATCGGTGAGATAGATCAGATGATGGGCAAGACCGTCGCGCACGATGGCGTCCAGGGCCTTGGGTTCGTCCGTTCCAGGAGCAAACTGGCTGTAACCATAGCGAATGGCCTGATCGTCCCACGCTCCAACGCCCACGGCATAGACCTTGGAAAAGTCGAGATTGCCGTCCGGCGCGATTCCCACCAGCGGGGCGGGATAGTCCATCACCGAGGCGCGGCCATAGGTCGAGGCCGCGAAGTTGTGCGACAGCCCCAGGCTGTGCCCCACTTCATGGGCCCCGAGCTGGCGGATGCGGGCGAGCGCGAGCTGGATCGGGTCGTCCGGCGCGCCGGAGCCCGTCTTGTCCACGCCGGCCAGACCCTCGAAGATCAGCCGGTCCTGCCGCACGCGGAGGGAGCCCAGGGTGACGTGGCCCTTGAGGATCTCGCCCGTGCGCGGATCGATGACACCGCCGCCATAGGACCAGCCGCGAGTGGACCGATGCACCCACTGGACGACGTTGTAGCGCACGTCGAGCGGATGGGCGTCCTTCGGCAGCACCTTGACCTCGAAGGCGTCGATGAAGCCGGCCTTGTCGAACGCCTCCTTCCACCAGCTCACACCTTCGATCAGGGCGCTTCTCACCGGCTCGGGAGCGGCGTTGTCGACGTAGTAGACGATGGGGTTCTTCACTCGCGAGCGGGCCGCTGTGGGATCGATTTTCTCCAGCCGGTGGCGCGACAACCAGCGGGTCTCGATGGGCTCGCCGAGAGGCGCCGCATAGTTCAGAAACTCGACGCCGAAATAGCCGGCGCGGGCATCGAACCGCCGTGGCTTGTAACCGTCGTCGGGCAGCCTCACCCAGGAGTAGTGCTGCACCAGGGTGACGCTCCCCGCGGCCGGAACGGTCTCGCGTACCAGCTGTCCGGGATCGGCCGACTGATAGGTCAAGAGCACCTCGAATTCAAGGTTTTCGGGGAAGGCCAGACAATCTTCGAGGTCGATGGCGCTCCGCTTGTCGTCCAACGACCAGCTTCCCTGAGCGGCCATCTTCATGCGCGCGGCGATGTCGTGGGCATCGCGCACCAGAAAGGAAGTGAAGTCCACCAGGGTCCGGCCGTCCGGCTCGATCGCGGCGATTTCACCACCCCATAAAACCGAAGTGGCGAAGGACTCGCGAACCGCCTGCTGCTCGGCGGGGTCGTCGGAGAGGGCGCGAAACTTCAGGTTGGGTTGCTCGACGAGCACGCGCGCGCCCACCCGGCGCAGGGTGATGATCCGGGTGTCGCCGATCTGGCCGCGGTCGAGTCCCACGGGGTTTGAGCCGAGCCCCGAGACGAGCCCTTCCTGGTAGAGATAACTTGCCACCTCCCCCCGCGGCCCCTTGGCAGGCGGCACTTCCAGCCAGATCTTCCCTTTCTGCCGGTCGGCATAGAACGTGAGGAGCCCTTCGCGCTTGTCGAGTCCTGCGGTCAGCTTGGCGACTCCAGGCAGAGACGCCGGGGCCTTCGCCTCCGCTGCCGGCCTGCCCTCCTCGCCCTGAGGCGGCTGCGCGGCGCCGAGAGGAGCTGTCCAGAGAAGAACGATGAGCAGAGAGGCGGCGCCGAGAGACTTCACGAGAGCTGGATTCATGGTTTCCCCATAGTAGTTTTCAATAGAAGAGGCCCGTCGAAGGCCGGCGCAGTTTACCACCGGGAATCCTCGGGTCAGCTTGCCTGCCTACGGGTGAATCGGCTATAAGCAAGAGTCATGCAGAGTCTGGCCATTCCCCAGCATCCCGTTGAAACCACAGAAAAAAGCTTTGAATCGTTGGGGTTGAGCCACTCGATCCTGAGGTGCATTCGCTTGGTGGGCTTCGAGCATCCCACTCCAATCCAGGCCGCGGTCATTCCCGTGGCCCTCACCGGCTCGGACCTCGTCGGGCTGGCCGAAACCGGCTCCGGCAAGACCGCCGCCTTCACCATCCCTATCGCCGAGCAGTTGGCCAACTCGCCGACCAAGTCGCTCAAGACGCGGGGGCTCATCCTCTCCCCCACCCGCGAGATCGCCCTTCAAACCCAGACCTTCTTGGACCTCTTTGGCGGCGACTACGGCCTGCGCACGGCGTGCCTCATCGGCGGCGTCAAGATGGGGCCTCAGCACACGGCTCTCCGCCGCCGGCCCCACATCATCGTCGCGACACCGGGCCGGCTGCTCGACCACATGGAGCAGGGCACAGCCCGTCTGGGCGACGTCGAGGTCCTGGTGCTGGACGAAGCGGATCACATGCTGGACATGGGCTTCCTGCCGCAGGTTCTCAGAATCCTGCAGCAGGTCCCCACCAAGCGGCAGACGCTGATGTTCTCAGCCACCATGCCGCCGCCCATTGAGCGGCTGGCCCAGCAGTTCATGTCGGACCCGGTGCGGATCGACATTACTCCCAAAGGTGCCGCCCAGGGGATCAGCCACCGGCTCTATCTGGTGGAGCCGGAAAACAAGAAGGCGTGCCTTCTCGCCCTGCTCAATCAAGAGCTGGGGAGCACCTTGGTCTTCATTCGCCGCAAGACGGACGCCGAGTGGCTCTCCGGCGTGCTCGAGCGCGAGGGGCACCCCGTGGAGCGTATTCACTCCGACCTGTCGCAAGGCCAGCGCGTGCAGGCCCTCCAAGGGTTTCGCGAAGGCGAGCACCGCATCCTGGTGGCGACGGACATCGCCGCCCGCGGCCTCGACATTCCCAGAGTGCGCCACATAATCAACTTCGACCCGCCCGAGACCGTGGAAGACTACATTCACCGCGCCGGCCGCACGGCCCGCGGCACCGCCACCGGAATCGTCTCCACGCTAGCCTCCTGGATCGACAAGATGCGGATCAAGGAGATCGAGTCGACCCTGGGCGAAGAGCTCCCCCGCTGCACCGTCCCCGGCGTCGAGCCCTACGTCGAGATGAAGCCCCGCGTCAGCCTCAGCGCCCGGCGTGCGACGTTGAAGGTCAAGCGGCGGTAGGGGCGCTGTCGGCCACCGCGGGAAGCGCGACAGGCACCGGCAGCTCCCCGCGCCGCCGCCAGCACCACCAGGCCACCACCCCGTAGAACAAGGTGATTCCCAACCCGAACTCGGTCGTCCAGTACTGGGTCTTTCCCTTGTCGACCGTCAACGGATCGAAGACCTCCTGAAGGAAGAGGTTGTGGCTGGCATGGAGGATGACCCCGGTCCAAACGCTGCCGGAGCGCAGGCGCAGCCAGGCGAAGCCTACCGAGGCCGCTGCGATGTCGAGCGTAAAGAAAAGAAGCGCCCACCAACGCGGCGTCGCGCTGTGGTAGTCGCCGAAGAGGATCAGGGGATAGTGGTAGAGGATCCAGACGACCCCGCTGATCGCCGCCGTCCACCCGAAGCTTGTCACCTTAGCGAGCTCGGGAACGAGCAGGCCCCGCCATCCGAGCTCCTCGCCAAGAGCGTAGACGACGTTGATCAGGAACCCCACTGTCGCCAACAGGAAGAGAGAGACCGGTAGTGGGCGGTGCGATAGAGCGCCCTTGAAGCCGCCGAAACCCGTTGACCAGACGATGCCGTAGACCAGGAGGCCGCCCAGAAGCGGCAGGAGATAGGATGCCACCTGATAGCGCGTCTTCCCCCATCCCCAGCCGATGCCCCGCAGGTTCCCTTGATAGATCAGCCGCGTCGCGAGCCCCGCGACACCCGGACACCACATCAGGCCCATCACCAGGAGATTGCCCATCTTGCCCTTGCCGGGCGACAAGATGAGGTAATAGAAAATCGAGCTCAGGGCGAAAGCTAGAAAAAGATAGGTGAGAATTTTCTTTTTCGCAACTGGGTCCATGATCGGCTCTCCCCGGCGTCTTTGCCGCACAGGGAGAGACTATACCCAGGGAACGGTTTTCGGCCCGCTTCAGACCGTGCGCCAAACCTCGCGAAACAGACGGGAAAAGTTGCCGCCGAGAATCTTCGTCACGCGACTCTCCGAGTGACTCCTCGCAATCAGCTGGCCGGCAAGAGTCTCAAGCTTGCGGGGCCCGTTGAGGTCCGGCAAGAAGGTGTAGACGTCTTCCTCCTCGCCGGGGGCGGAGATCCCGAGCCGGCGGCGGTTGGCGACGTCATCGCGATGACGTTTCATGAATTCCGGCGTCAGCTCGATTCGCGACAGGACACCGTCGGTGCCGATTCCCACGTGATCCTCGCCGCATACGTCGACGGCGTGCTCGACGTGGCGGATGAGATCCGCGGACGTGGGCTGGCCGTGCGTGCGAAGAAACGGCATCAGATAGATACCCACGACCCCGCCTCTTTTTGCGAGCAGACGCAGCTCCTCGTCCGTCTTATTGCGGGGAAGGTCAGACAGAGCGGCGCAACCGGCGTGGGTGATGGCCACGGGCTGCTTCGAGAAGGTGATGGCGTCCGTGGTGGTGCGGTGGCCGCAGTGACTGAGATCGATTAGCAGGCCCAGCTCGTTCATCGTCTCGACGACCTGCCGGCCGAAGCGGCTCAATCCCGCGTTGGCGGTCTCCAGACAGCCGTCTCCCAGGAGATTGCGCCGGTTGTAGGTGAGCTGGATGATGCGCACGCCGAAGCGGCTGAAGATCTTGACGCGGTTGAGGTCCTCGCCAAGTGGCGTCGCGTCCTGAAAGCCGTAGATGATGCCGAGGCGGCCGCTCGACTTGGCGCGGTCGAGATCGGCTGCCGATTTTATCTTCACCAGAAAGTCGGGATGGGCATCGATCTCCCGCTCCCAGAAGCCGATGCGTTCGAAGGTATCCGCAAAGACTTCCGGCCCGCCGCCCACGGAGCCCACGGTCAGGTTGACCGCGGTCACGCCCGAGGCGCGGAGATCTGCGATTTCGGCGGCCGAAAGGGGCGCGTCGTTCGTACCAGTGGCACTACCCCCGGGTGAGCCCAGGGCATCGACGACGAGCGCCTTGTCGTATCCGGCCCAGCCCGCGGCGGTGTCGCCGCCAGCTCCGGCCGGCGCGCCTTCGCCCTCGGCCAATCCCACCGGCACCGCCGCACTCGCCGCCGCGACGGCCGAGAGGAGCAGGAACTGCCGCCGGTCGAAGGCACGGCTACGCATCCCGTGGTCCAGAGGCGATCTCGGGTCGAAAGGTTGGCTCCCCATGGCCCGGCCATTCTATGCGCGGCGCGAAGGAGGGCGAGAGAGGAGTTGCAAAGAATCGGTAAAGATTCCGGCTGATCACCGAGGACCGCACGCTTCGGGACGCTGTCAGTCGAGACTACCTATCGGACCAGTAACTCACTCAGCCTACGAGCGATGGGATGCTCCAGAATGAGCTTCCGGGCGTGATTGTCGGCCAAGAGCTCTCGTAATAGAAGATCTCCCCACTCTGCTTTGTGTGTCCTCATATCGCCACGCACCTTCCGCAGAATGGTACGCTTCGGCTTGAGAGAGCGTAGGGCTTGAATGGCTGGCGCCAAGACGTTCAGATCGGGCCTTCGCTCCTGCGGATCGCCCCAGCCCCTTCGAGGCCATCCCTTCACGGTCTCCCCCTCAACACCCAGGGCCCGCCTCACAGCCCTCTCGTCCTGTACCAGAAACCCTTCGAAGACAGGCTCCATGCAAACAGGAAGGATCATGCCGGGCTCGAGAGGCGGCAAGTGCCTCCGATCCCCCGGAGTGGGTCGCTGTGACAGCTCCTGAAACCGGTGCCGAGCGTTGACGCGCCAGATTTCGGGCAAGCAGACGGAATCCGCGAGGAACCGGTGAAGATTCAGGGTCTCGGTCCAGCGGCAGAAAACTCCTCCGGGATTCCAAGCGGGAACCAGGTCCCAGGCGACAACCGCAATGTCGAACAGGCTCCGGCGAAGAGATCTCTCCAAGAGCTGATCAAGGCGCTCTCCCGCACCGCTCATCGGCGGATTGGCAGGGTCCATGGCAACCAGATGGGTTTTGGAGATGGGGACGACGAGATCGAAGCGCGGCAATCCTAAAGCCTGCCCCAGGCGATCGTTCCAGAGCACCTCCAGAGACTGGCGCCCCCGCAGGGTCGGAGGAGATTCACTACCCTCGGCAAAGAGCGCCAGGCGCAGACCGTGCCTCACTCTTCGTCTTCGCTGCTCTGGGTGTACCGAGTGCCAGCCGGTACCGAGGGGCTGAAATCCGCGATCGCCGGCCGGGAGGCAAAATGCTCGTACCGGGTGTCCCCCTCAATTCGACGCACTTGGAGGATGGAGTCCATCGGCACAAAATCCAATACCCAGGGAGAGTGCGTGGTGAGAATGACTTGCGTGCCGCGATCGGCAGCCGACTGAAGGTACCGGAGGATGGTACGAACCGTCCAGGGATCGAGACCGTTTTCGATCTCCTCGATGCATAGGAGAGACGGCGCGGGCTCACGAGCTAGAAGCGCGAGAATCGCCGTAATGCGGCGGGTGCCTTCCGAGAGCATCCAGGCTGGGATGGGAAACTGGCTCCGGCCCGAGCGCCCGCGGTACGGCATGCGCTCAAGGAGATTGTAGTTAACTCTTGTGTCGCGCCCCGACTCGGACCGAGAAACCTCTACATCTCGAATTCCAGGAAGAATTTCCTGGACCGCCTCGACTAGATCCGCCCTCTGTTCTGCGGTGAGCTCGTTGAGAAGCGCAGGTAAAGATTGACCTTCCTCATCGAGGAGAGGCTCGAAGGACTTTCTCGTGGCAAGAGAGCCCAACGCGAGCCGATTGGGGCTCAAGCGAAGGAAGACGGCGCGGGACCAAAAACCCTCCAGAAATCCAAGAGCAGGGTCGAGGCGGGCAAATTTCGTGGAGCTCAAGAGCCCGAGCGCAAGGCGATCGGGCTCGCGGATCGCAAGCTCCAAACCATTACCATTGGCTTGTCCAGAGACCATTACCCTTTCATCCCCGCGAGGATAGATATAGCGCTTGAGCCTCGGACCCTTCCGCAAGGCAGCTAGCTCCTCGCGTGCTATAACGGGGGTGCCTTCGCGATCCTCAACTCGAACTTCATAGCGTACAGGAAGGTTATCCGCTGATTCCGAAGACCATGTCAGCGACAGCTCAAAATAGGGTTTCTCGGATTGTGATCGAAGATTGATGAGGTCTCTGATGCCGTAGTACCGGTCACAGGCCTCGCGGGCATCTCGGCGTATGGTGACGTCGAGCCACTGGAGCGCTTCCAGCAGAGTACTCTTGCCGCTTCCATTCCTACCGATCACCACGTTGAACCAGCTCAACGGGATTGGATCGGGTTTGAAAGCAGCCTTGAACCTCTGGATCTGGACCTCAGAGATCCAGCGGCTCCCAGCGTTCTCCTGATCCGCGTTCGCCAGGAGATCGTGTTCTCGTTTCTTGTCCATGGTTTGCACCATCATAGCACCGCGAGTCCGGCCCTTACACCGGCAGCGTCACCATCACCTCCAACCCACCCTCGGGCCGGTTTCTCGCCGTCATGTCGCCGCCGTGCTCTTCGGCGATGCGTCGGGCGATAGGGAGCCCGAGACCGGTGCCGGTGTCGTGGGTTGAGAAGTAGGGGTCGAAGATTCGCGCCAGTAGGTCGGGGGGAACGCCGGGGCCGGAGTCCTGGACGGCGATCCTCGCGAAACCGTTGTGCTGATCGACGCGGATCATCACCCGGCCACCTCCGGAGCTGGCTCGAAGCGCGTTTTCAACCAGGTTGCGCACCGCCCGGCCCAACAGTTTGGCGTCGAAGCGGGCGATCAAACTTTCAGGCTGGGCGTCGAAATCCACCTCGACTCCAGGGGGCGGCGCCGCACGGTAACCCTCCACCAGATCCGCAATGCTCGCCACGAGGTCCGCCGGCTTCGGATCGATTCTCGGGATGGAGCTGTAGGCCGAGAACTCGGAGGAAATGGAGCGCAGCTCTTCCACCTGGGCAAGGATGTTGTTGGTACAACGCTCGAAAACCCTATCGAAGTGCTCCGGGGCGTGCTGGTAAACCTCCCTCATGTGCTCGGCGGAGAGGCGAATGGGGGTCAGTGGATTCTTGATCTCATGGGCAATCATGCGCGCCATCTCCGCCCAGGCCAGGAGACGCTGGCCGCGGAGAACCTCGGTGGCGTCCTCCACCACCAGGAGCGCCGAAGGCTCGCCGGCTCCCGGCAAGGGAACCCAGACCAGCGACCACTCCAACTCCCCTCCTCCATCGGCCGCGCGCAGGCGCACGGTCGAGCGCTCCATCTCGGTGCCGGCGGTGCGCAAGAAAACAGAGATCGGGGCCAGGCGCTCGGAACGGTCCACCGCCTCCTGCAGGTTTTCTCCCACCGTAGTGCCCAGCAGGTCGGCGGCGACCCGGTTGTGCAACAGCACCCGGCGCTCGCGATCGAGGGAGACGACTCCCGAGGTGATGTTCTCCACCATTCGTTCCACGACCTGCTTTTCGCGGACCAGCCGCTCGCGGGCATCAGCGATCTTGCGGGCCATCTCGTCCACCGCCTCGACGAGAGCGGCCAGCTCGAGCTCGGTGGGGGCGAGATCGAGTGAGGGAGCGCCGGCGGCGATCCGGCGCGTCCCTTCCACGAGCTGCATGAGCGGCCGAGTAAAGTTGCCGGCGAGGTGGCGGCCCACGGCCACCAACAAGGCGAAGAGGCCCGCCGTTACCAGCAAGCCGTGGCGGCGCAACTCGGCGAGCTGCCGATCCGATTCCTCCTGCTGAGCGAGAAGTGGCATGGAGAGGAAGAGACGGCCGCTGCCCATTGGGCTCCCTGGCACCCGCAAGGGGACGTACATCTCAAGGTAGGTCGAGTCGCCCACGCGGTTGGTGCGGGAAGCAAGGCCGTAGCCCAGAAGGGCCAGACGGCGGTAGATCTCTCCAGGGATTCGTTTGGGCAAGAGGCCCGCCGTAAACAGCTCGTGCCGGCTGGAAGCGTGGATCGCGCTCCCCCAGTAGAGGTTCACCTCGTGGCGCACGACGCCGGAGAGGTCGATCAACAACCGGTCGCCGAAGGCGGTGTCGACGCCGAAACCAGGCGGCAGGGCCTGCAACTGTTGGTAGAGAAGCTGCTGGACGGTGCTCAAGGCCGCCTCGCCCGATGCCCGCTGGTCGCGACGCAGTCGCTCTCCCATCGAGCCCACGAGCACGAAGTAGAGCGCCACCAGAGGTATGAGCAAGAGCACCGTGTAGATGAAAGTCAACCGTTTGGAATACGAGCGCCAAGTGCGCCGCAGCAGGTCGCGAAACGCCGCCCGGGGGAGGGCGAGGAGCAGGATGAAGGGCATCGCAAGTGCGAGGAGGACCACCACTCCAACGCTCCAGTTGCCCATCCGCTCCAAACCTCCGAGGGGATCGACGAGAGGAAGAAAGACCGCCTCCCAACCCTGGCGCGAAAGACGGGCCCAGGCCCGGGCCGGGCCGGTGGGCGTCTCCACCACGGCGGAAGCGGGCAATGCTCGCGACCGCGCGAGACTGGCAGGAAGCGGCGGTTCCTCCTCCCAGGGGGAGAGGACGGCCCGGCCGTCTAGGTTGTAAAGAGCGTAGAGGGCCGGCTCGGCGATTTTTTCGGTGGCGCCTGCCACCGGGCCTCCCTTGAGCAGCCCCACGTCCACCTCGGAGAGACGACGCCAGTCGTGCACCTCGAAGCCGGGCCGTGGCAGCAGCCAGTAGCGCAAAGTCCCCCACGGCCGGCCGCCCAAGCGGAGCGGCGTCTCGCCGGAGATCAGAAAGCCCTCCCAGAGGGGCAAACGGAGATCCTCCCAGCGGCCGGGGTCGGCGTCCACCATCCCCTTGTCGGTCAGCGGCATGCCAAAGGAGAACGACGACGTGGGACCGTCCGGCGTCTCCACCACCAGGGCGGAGAGGGAGTGGTGGCGAGCGAGTGGCGAGTCCCTCCAGAGGGCATAGGCGAGGTCCTGCCGCTCCAGGTTGGCGGGAGTGCGGGGCACCAGATTCTGGAGGTCTGATTTCAGAAAGTGGCTCCGAACCTCTCCGGCCACAGAAGCGAGATCGGCTCGCGTGGGAGGGGCCAGATGAACCAGAAGCTCGCCTCCGGCGTAGGAGCGCAGGGCCAGCTGATAGGCGGTTTCCCAGGCGCCCGCGGCAGCAAAGATCGAGACCAGGATCATCACGACGAGGGCCATTCCTGTCGGCAACCGCCGCACGTCGAGCCAAACAGCGGTAGCAGCTCCCCCGGCGGCGAGAAGAGCGCCGGCGGCAAGAGATTGGTCGCACAGGGACGCACCGGCGATCAGGATGGCAACGGCGATCCAAGCCCAGCGGTTTCCGGGCACCGGCTCCGGCCGGTTTCCCCGGCGGCCGGCGAGAACGAAGAGGCCGAAAGCCGCTCCGGCGAAGCCCAGCCGCAAGGCGAACGCTTCCGCGGAAACCATGATGTCGACGCCGAGATCGCGGGGGCCCAGGAGATGTTGAAGCTCCCAGGCAGCCAGCAGCAAAGTCAACGCCGCGACAGCGCCCTTCAAGGGAAGAGGGATGCTGGTGCCCACTGTGGTGCGGACGCGAAGGCTCAGGGCCGCGAGAGCCAACCCGGCGAGCAGCACTTCCAGGGCGGGCAGCGGAACGGGGAAGGCCCCGCTCAGCGCCACCAGTCCCCCAAGTACCAGGAGGGTGACCGGGCGCGGAACCGCCTCGTCGCCGTGCGGCATTGCCGGCAGCACGCTCCGCAGGCCACGCACTACAGCCAACGCGAGCAGGGCAAGGCCGAGCGCCACCCAGGCCACGCGGTCCGTCAGCGGTCGCTCTTTGGGCGTGCCGCCGGGTGAGCGCTCGACAATGAGCGAAGGCGCTCCCGGAAGTGCCACCACTTCAGTGCCCGGCAAGGCCTTCCCAGGCGAGTCGGCAACGGACCAGCGGCCAGAATGGGCGGAAGGGAAGGGCAACGCGCCGGTGCCGTAACTCGCACCGGCGCCGATGCGCCAAGGACGGCGGGCCGCGTCCAGGGGAACGATGGCGAGCAGTGTCACCGCGCTGAAACTGGCGCGATGGTACGAGCCGCTACGGGGCAGCTCCTGGGGTAACTCGTGCAGGAGGCCTTCTCCAGCCCAGGCCACGGGAACGCCGTCCGGATCGAGCAGCAGCAGAGCTCGTCGCCCTGTCCCGGCTCCGGTCGCGATCGTCGCAAGCCGGCGGAAGGCCTCCAACCGCGCCTTCTCGGTCTCCGCCGGCCCTCCCACACTGCGCACCGCCGCGGCAGCCTCGTGCCGAAGGTCCTCCCAGAGATGTTGGTACTCCCGCCGCGTCTCCCGCTTCCATTCGGCCCGCGAGACCCGGTCGCCGTGGCTGAGGAACCAACCCGACGCCAGAGCGACAATTGCCACGGCAAGCAATGGACCGGCGATCAGTCTCTCCCGTGCACCCCGCAATCTGAGCCAAGCCAGAGAAAGGACGAGAGCGGCAACGGCTGACCACGGCGCGGGCAGAAGTGGCGCCGCCACCAGGGCGGCCATCAGGAGGATCTCGAAAAGAGCCAGCCGCTTGGGCTCGCGGGAGGCGCGAACGGGCTCGCTCACCGGCGCTTCACCGGGAATCAATCATCGGCAGGTCCACACCGCGCTCGTGGGCGCAGGCGATGGCCTCCGGATAGCCGGCGTCGGCGTGGCGAACCACTCCCATTCCCGGATCGCCGGTGAGAACCCGCTCCAACCGCCGGGCCGCGGCTTCGGTGCCGTCGGCCACGATGACCATGCCGGCGTGGAGGGAGTAACCGATGCCCACGCCGCCGCCGTGGTGGACCGATACCCAGGTGGCGCCGTTGACCGCGTTCAGAAGGGCGTTGAGGATGGGCCAGTCGCCGATGGCGTCGGAGCCGTCGCGCATCGCCTCGGTCTCGCGGTTGGGCGAGGCCACGGAACCGCAATCCAGATGGTCGCGGCCGATGACGATGGGCGCCTTGACGCGACCGGAGGCGACCAGCTCGTTGAACACCCGGCCCGCCTTCGCCCGCTCGCCGTAACCAAGCCAGCAGATGCGCGCCGGCAAACCCTGAAAGGCGACTCGCTCGCGGGCCATGCGTATCCATCGAGCAAGCGCCGCATCCTGCGGGAACGTTTCGAGAATGGCGTCGTCGGTTGCCGCAAGGTCCGCCGGATCGCCGGAGAGCACGGCCCAACGGAACGGCCCCTTGCCCTCGCAGAACAGCGGCCGGATGAACAGGGGAACGAATCCACCAATGTCGAAGGCCCCCGCCTCGCCCGCTTCCAGAGCCTGGCCGCGCAGGTTGTTGCCGTAATCGAAGGTGACCGCTCCCCGCTCCTGGAGGGCAAGCATGGCCCGCACATGGGCTGCCATCGACGCCATGGAACGGGCGATATAGCCCTGGGGGTCGGCATCGCGCAGGCGCATCGCCTCCGCGAAAGAGAGGCCGTGGGGAACGTAACCCTGGAGGGCGTCGTGCGCCGAGGTCTGGTCGGTGAGCACGTCGGGCACCAGACCGGTCGCTACCAGATGATCCAGCAGGTCGACGGCATTGGCCTCGACGGCGATGGAGACCGCCTCGCGGCGGTCGCGGGCCGCCAGAGCCATGGACACACCCGTCGGGATGTCGGGTGCCACGCGGTCGAGATAGCGGGTGGCGAGGCGGCGCTCGATCCGGCTGCGATCCACCTCGGCTACCAGGCAGACTCCTTCGTTCATGGTGACGGCCAGCGGCTGGGCCCCGCCCATGCCGCCCAATCCAGCGGTGACGGTGAGCCGCCCGGCAAGCGAGCCGCCGAAGCGCTGGCGAGCGCACTCGGCGAGGGTCTCGTACGTTCCCTGGAGAATGCCCTGGGTGCCGATGTAGATCCAGGATCCGGCCGTCATCTGGCCATACATGGTGAGCCCGAGCCCCTCCAGGCGTCGGAACTCGTCCGCCGTGGCCCAGTGCGGCACCAGCAGCGAATTGGCGATCAATACCCGTGGCGCCTCCTCGTGAGTGCGAAACACCGCCACTGGTTTGCCGGACTGGACGAGAAGTGTTTCGTCGTTGCCCAGCCGTTGAAGAGTCGCCACGATCGCCTCAAAGCACTCCCAGTTCCGGGCCGCCTTGCCTGAGCCGCCGTAGACGACCAGATCCTGCGGCCGCTCCGCGACCTCAGGATCAAGGTTGTTCATCAGCATCCGAAGTGCGGCCTCCTGCTGCCAGCCGCGGCAGGAGATCTCCGTGCCACGAGGAGCGCGCACGGTACGGGGTCGGGCGGGCGGAGCGGCAGCGGCGGTGGTCGGGGCCATGGTGGGTATTCTACTCGCGGCGGCGAGAGACGGGCTGCTTTTCAGTCGATCTGAATATACCCCGTTTCCCCCTTCACAAACCCCCACCGTTCTAGGGGTTGCAAGATCGAGGGTCGTTTTTCCGTCTTATATGTCTATGAGACCAAGAAAACGACCAGGCAAGGTCGTGCCCGCCGGGCACGATCCCGGATACAAGCGACTCTTCTCCCATCCTCAGGCCGTCGAGGACCTGTTCCGCGGCTTCCTGCGGGAAGACTGGGTGGCGCGGCTCGACCTCTCGACTCTGGAGCGGGTCGGCAGCACCTTCATCAGCAGCGACCTTCGCGAGCGCCGGAGCGATGTCATCTGGAAGGTGCGTTGGCAGGGGGAAGCCAGGGGTGGCGTGTATCTCTACGTGCTCCTGGAGCTCCAATCCACGTCCTACACCTTTATGGCTGTTCGGCTGCTGACCTACGTTGGCCTCTTGCTCGAGGAGATCATCCATCGCGAGAAGCTTCGGCCCGGAGATCGGCTACCCGCCGTGCTGCCGCTCGTGCTCTACAACGGCAAGCGAGCTTGGCAGGCACCCCTCGACCTTGCGAGCCTGTTCAATGAGGTGCCAGCCGGCCTGAGGAAATACCTGCCTCGGCTTCGCTATCTGATGCTGGACGAGAATCGTCTGGATCTGAGCCGTCCCGACCTCGCCAGCAACCGGGTGGCTTCTCTGTTCCGGATCGAAACCTGCGAAGAGGTGGAGAAGATTCCCCGGCTGACCCGGGACCTCGCGATCCTGCTGTCCGCAAAGGAGCCGGAATTGCGCCGGACGGTAGCCGAATGGCTGACCCATGTGCTGCGCCGAATGGCTCCCGGCGTTACAATCCCAGACGTAATCGACTTGGAGGATGTCTCCATGCTGGAAGAGAACCTGCTCGACTGGAGTGAGAAAAAGCGCCGAGAGGGCCAGAAAGAGGGTCGCACAGAAGGCAAGCGAGAGATTATCTTGCGCCTCTTGGAGCAGCGTTTTGGCCCCGTTCCGGATACTGTCCGGCACCGAATCGAAGAGATCAAATCCGACCGACGACTGGAACGGCTGGCGGAAAGGATCTTGATCGCAGGCTCCCTCCGCGAAATGGGCCTCTGAGACCCTATCCATCGTGCGCACCTTTTCCGCCGTCAGTGTAGCCGCTGTCCTTTTCCTCTACCCCGGCCTCCTCCCCGCCGCCACGCTCGGCGAGGAGACCGAGGCCTTCCTGAACGTCATCGCAATAGCCGGCCGCGAGGCACCGGCCGCGGATTTCATCGCAGGCCGTCTGGCGGGTTTGCCCGTTGAGCGGGACGCCCTCGGCGACATCGTCCTCACGGTGGGCACGGGGGAGCCGCGCCGGCTGGTCGCCTGTGCCTTGGGCGAGCCGGGATTCATCGTCAGCGGCATTCGCGAGGACGGCTATCTTCGCGTCGTCCCAGCCGGCGCGGGGCTCACCGGAACCCTATGGGCTCAAGGATTCCAGGGGCAGACGGTGATGATCGGCAGTGCGCGAGGGTGGACGCCCGGCGCCGTGGCGCTTCCCTCGGTTCATCTTCAGCAGGGATCGGCCTCCCTGCCGGACCATCCTTTCCAGGTTGACGACCTCTACATTGACGTCGGCGCCGAGAACGCCGGTGAGGTCGCTGCGCTTGGAATCCGCTTGATGGACCCGGTGGCCCTCATTCGCAGGCCGATGCGTCTGGCCGGCGGTCTGCTGGCGGCACCGGCTGCCGCCCAGAAAGGAGCGTGTTCGGCTCTGGCGGACGCGGCACGCCGTTATCGGCAGAGGCCCGGCTCCGGCACGGTGGTCTTCGCATGGACTGCCCATGATCTCCTCAACCGCGCAGGGTTGATCCACATGATTCGCGAGAAGGGCCCGTTCCGGCAGGTGATCCTCTTGGACTCCGGCTTCGGTTGGGAGAGCGGCAGGGAGGCCGGCTCACCCTCTCCGAAGCCGCTGCCAACTCCTGGAACCGGCCCGATCCGGTCCGGTGAGTTGCCCTCAGGCCTTGCGGGGATTGCCGTCGCACCGCACTACGCGTCCGGCGGCGGCATGGCCGGCTCTCCGGATCTGAAAGGCGTTCAATTGGGATTCCTCGGGCTCCCGGCCCGCTACCCGGGGACGCCCGTCGAGACGATCGCGGAAGGTGACGTGAAAGCGCTTTCCGCCGCTCTGCTTTCCGCCTTGGGCGAAGCTTCAGCGCCGACCGTTTCAGGACCGGCTCTGCCAGCTCCGCCGCCCATCGTGGAAGACGCCGAGGAACACGCGGGGCCAGCTGCGTTGCTCCGTGAGCTCGTCGCCCGCTACGGAGTGAGCGGCGCCGAAAGGCCGGTCCGCGAGGAGATCCTCCGCCACCTGCCGGCATCGGCGAAGCCTGAGGTCGACGCCGCGGGAAACGTGATCGTTACCATCGGTCAGGCCAGCAAGGACAGGAAACCGTTTCTATTCGTCGCCCATCAAGACGAAGTCGGCTTCCGGGTCGAGGAAGTGATGCCGGACGGCCGCCTTCGCCTCCAGAAGCGAGGGGGACTCATGGCCTCGGTCTGGGAGGCCCAGGCCGCCCTGGTGCACGGCGACCGCGGTCCAGTCCCCGCCGTCTTCGAGCCCCGCGAAGACTGGCGCACGGCCGAGCATTTCGCACCGCCGGGTGACCTTACCGTCTACCTCGGCGTTGCCTCCGTCAGCGAGGCCGAGGCCCTCGGCGTGCACGTGGGCAGCACTGTCACCATGCCGAAGCGGATGTTCCGGCTCGGCCGCCATCGCGTCCTGGCTCGCGGCTTCGACGATAGGGTGGGCTCGACCGCCCTTCTCCTTGCCTTGCAGCAAATCGATCCGGCAAAGCTGAAGCGGCAGGTGATCTTCGCCTGGTCCGTCGGCGAAGAGGTGGGCCTCGACGGTGCCAAGATCCTGGCAGAGAGATTCAAGGACTTGGCGGAGGTCCACGCCGTGGACACCTTCGTTTCCTCGGATTCCGCCATCGAATCCAAGCGCTTTGCCGGCGCGCGCCTCGGCGCCGGAGCCGTGCTCCGCGCCATGGACAACGGCTACCTCGCGCCCCGCGAGTTGATCGACCGTTTCCTCGGCATCGCGTCTCGCCACCAGATCCCGATTCAGGTGGGCTTCACCGGCGGCGCCACGGACGGCATGGCCTTCCTGGCGGACGGACCCGCCATGCTCCCGTTCTCCTGGCCGGGCCGCTACTCCCACTCGCCTGTCGAGGTGGCGGACCTGCGTGATCTCGAAGCGCTGGTGAATCTGATCGCCGCCACGGCAACGGAGTGATCCTGGCAGCCGAAGAGCATTTCAGTCGATCTGAATATACCCTCTTTTCCCCTCCGCAAACCCCCGCCGTTCTAGGGGTTGCAAGATTGGAGGCCGTTTTTCCGTCTTAGATGTCTATGAGACCGAGAAAACGACCAGACAAGGTCGTGCCCGCCGGGCACGATCCCGGGTACAAACGACTCTTCTCCCATCCCCAGGCGGTCGAGGATCTGTTTCGCGGCTTCCTTCGGGAAGACTGGGTGGAACAGCTCGACCTTTCGACGCTGGAGCGAGTCGGCAGCAGCTTCATCAGCAGCGACCTGCGCGAGCGCCGAAGTGACGTCATCTGGAAAGTGCGTTGGCGGGGCGAAGCCAGAGGCGGCGTGTATCTCTACGTGCTCCTGGAGCTACAGTCGACTTCGTACACTTTCATGGCTGTTCGGCTGCTGACTTATGTCGGCCTGCTCCTGGAGGAGATCATCCGCAAAGAGAAACTGGGGCCGGGAGATCGCCTTCCGGCCGTTTTGCCGCTGGTGCTCCACAACGGCAAACGGCGATGGCTGGCTCCCCTCGAACTGACGAGCCTGTTCGAGGAGGTACCTGCCAGCCTGAGGCGCTACCTACCCCGCCTTCGCTATCTGCTGGTGGACGAGAATCGTCTGGATTTGGATCGGCCCGAGCTGGCCGGCAACCGGGTGGCCTCCCTGTTCCGGATCGAGACCTGCGAGGACGTAGAGAAGATCCCGCGGCTGACCCGGGACCTCGCGGCCCTGTTGCCCTCTCCAGAGGAGCCCGAGCTTCGCCAGACGATCGGCGAATGGCTTGCTCATGTGCTGCGGCGAATCGCTCCTGGAGTTACAATCCCAGATGTCATCAACTTGGAGGACACCTCCATGCTGGAAGAAAACCTGCTCGATTGGGGTGAGAAGAAACGCACTGAAGGAAAACGCGAGATGCTCTTGCGCCTCCTGGAGCGGCGTTTTGGCACGGTTCCTGACGATGTCCGTCGACGGCTCGAGGAAATCCGGTCTACCCGGCGACTGGAACGGCTGGCAGATAAGCTCCTGACCGCAGGCTCTCTTCGCGAGATGGGCCTCTGAGGTGAAGCTGATCGTCGCCACGGCAACCGAGTGACCGTCAAGCGGAGCTGGAGGCCTTCAGCCCGTACCGCTCCATCTTGATCGCCAAGCCGTTGCGCGACAGACCCAGGAGACGGGCTGCTTGGGATTTGTTGCCGTTGGTGCGGCGCAGGGCCTCGCGGATGGCGCTCTGCTCGGTGCCGCTCACGAGGTGCTCCAGCTCCAGGTCCGACGCCGCGTCCACCCGGGTGGTAGCCATCAGCGTGCCGTTGCGCACCCGGTCCGGCAATAGGTTGACGTCGACCGGCCCCTTGGCGGGCGCCATGTAGACGAGTTGGCGGGCGATGTTCTCCAGCTCGGCCAGATTGCCTGGAAAGTCGTAGCTCAGCAGGGCGGACATCGCCTTGACGGTAATTCCCTGCATTCGCTTGCCGGTTTCATGGCAGAAACGGTTGATGTAGGTCTGGATGAGGAGCGGCAGATCCTCCCGGCGGTCGCGGAGCGGCGGCACGTCGATGATGAACTGTGACAGGCGATAGGCGAGGTCGACTCGGAAGAGATCGCGGGCGACGACCGAATCGAGGGGACCGCGGCTCCCCACCACCAGGCGCACGTCCACCGCGTGAGCCTCATTGCTCCCCGAGGGCTCCACCGTTCCCGAGCGCAGGAAGCGGACGAGCCTGGACTGAACCTCCATGGGAAGCTGCTCGACCTCGTCGAGAAACAGGGTGCCGCCGTGAGCCAGCAACAGCTTCCCCTCTCGGCGCACCGGGCCGCCTTTGCCCGGCACCTCGGCGCCGAAGAGATCTGCCTCGATCTGAAACGGCCGCGCACCCCCGCAGCTCGCGATCACGAAGGGGCCGTTTCGCCGCGGCCCCGAGAGATGAAGCGAACGGGCCAGAAGGTCCTTGCCCACGCCCGGCTCGCCGGAGAGGAGCACGTGGACGGGCGGGTCGACCGCAGCCCGCAGCTGCTCCACGACCTGCTTCATGGCCAGCGACTCTCCCACCACGAGATTGGGGTCGAGAGTCATGTCCTGCTGGCCCGGATGGCCCGGCAGAATGGGCTCGTACCACCCGACGTGGTGCACCAGTCCCAACACCAGGAGGTGGCCAAGGGCATTCAGTCCCGCCATCGGCGACCATTCCGGCTCCTGCGGCCGGAAGCGGGGAAACGCGACCATCATCGCGTACCTGCGGTCCATGGCACCGAAAGTGAGATGGCAGATCCAAGCCGGGGTGCCGGCCAGCTCGCCGTCGAAGCAGCGGCTGGCCGCCGGAATCGTCTCGGCGGCGCGGCGGCGGAGAATCTGCTCGAGCAGCCCCTCGCCGCTGGCCAGCCAGGCCTGGTCCGTCGACACCACCAGCTTGACGCCGGCATTCTCCTGATCGCCCAGCAAGAGAAAGAGGGCACCGCCCCCGAAGTCGCTCAGCACGTCCTCGATCAGGACCTCGGAGGTGGTGCGGCTCTCGTCGTCTGCCAGCACCCACTCGGAGAGCCGGTTGAGGTGCTCGATCATGCGTTTCGGAGTAATGCTGGGCGGGCCGGACTTCGCCACCGGATCCGGCGGCTGCGGCTTGCCCGGTCCCGGAACCACGTCCTCCACCAGCAGGGTCACACCGCCCAGCCGGATCTCGTCCAGCACCTCGAGCAACGCCTCTTTCGTTTTGTGGCCGCTCACCAGCAGGCCGCGGCGGCTGCCGAGATCCTCGATCCGCAGCTGGCTACCGTCGTAGAGCAGCCGCGCATGCCGCTGCGCCACACCGGTGTAGGTCAGAACGATGTCGCAGTCGGCGTGGCTCCCAATAATCAGCTCGCTGCGATTGATGGGAAAGCGCCGAACACCATCGGGCGCATAAGCGACAAGTCTCAGCATTGGAGAGCCAGTCTATCCCACGGCCCGCACACCCGCCTCAGCTTGCGTAGTGCTATCCTCCCGGCCCGTGAACGATCTCTTTCTCCGCACCTGTCGAGGCGAAGCCACGGAGCGCCGGCCGGTGTGGATCATGCGCCAAGCCGGCCGCTATCTCCCCGAATACCGGGCGATCCGCCAGAAGGTGGACTTCCTCACCTTGTGCAAGACGCCAGAGCTGGCCGCCGAGGTGACGATTCAGCCCGTCGACATCCTCGGCGTCGACGCGGCAATCCTTTTCGCCGACATCCTCCTGCCGCTCGAGGCGATGGGCGCCGAGCTGCAGTTCGTCAAGGGGGACGGCCCCAGCTTCCCCCACCCGGTGCGCACCCGCGAAGACATCGCCCGTCTGCGCAATCCGCAGGTCGACGAGACCTTGGGCTACGTCTTCGACGCCCTGCGCCTGGTGCGCCGCGAGCTCGACGGGCGAGTCCCCCTCCTTGGCTTCGGCGGAACGCCGTGGACGCTCGCCGCCTACCTCGTCGAGGGCGGCGGCTCGAAGCACTTCGAGCATCTCCTGGCGTGGAGCTATGGCGATCCAGCGGGGCTCGCCCTGCTCCTCGACAGAATCGCCGAAACTTCGATCGCCTACCTCGAGGGCCAGATCGCCGCCGGAGCCCAGGCGTTACAGCTTTTCGACACTTGGGGCGGCCTCCTGGACCTGGAGCGCTGGCGCGCCGTCGCTCTTCCCCCGCTACGCAAGGTGGTGGCAGCGTTGAAGGGTCAAGTGCCGCTGATCTACTACATCAACGGCGGCGCCCATCTGCTGCCAGGCCTCGCCGAGCTGCCGGTGGACGTTCTGTCGGTGGACTGGCGGATGCCTCTTTCCCAGGTCCGGCAGGCGATCGGCCCCCACGGACCCAAAGTGCTCCAGGGCAACCTCGACCCCGCGGCCCTGCTCGCTCCCATCCCCGAGATTGAGCGCCGCACGGCCAACCTTCTCCAGGAAGGGAGCGGCGGCCCCCACATCGTCAACCTGGGGCACGGCATCCTGCCGATGATTCCGGTCGACAACGCGAGGGCGTTCGTGGAGGCGGTAAAGCAGTTGTCTTCCTAGGCGATCGGTTTAGCGTAGGGGCGGGTCTGGACGGTGGGCGGCGGCTCGACCCGCCCTGCGAACCGAGGTCGCCCTCATCAGGGCGGGTCGAGCCCCCAACCTTCCGTCCAGACCCGCCCCTACGCTAATCATTGAGGTGACGGGTCAATAAGCCTCAGCTCAGTGGTGCTTGGGCGCCGCGGGCTTCTTCTTCTCTCCCTCCAGGCTGCTGTAGAGCGTGGCGATCCAGCCCTTGGTGTCGATGAAGGAGCTCCAGCTCTTCCATTCGTCAGGCAGGCCGGCCGCCTGGAGCTGCTCCAGGGTCTTGCCCGCCGCCTTTCCCTTACGCACGACGCCCAAGGTCTCCACCAGCATGCGATGGAACTTCTTCAATCCTTCGACATCGGACAGCGGACCATGGCCGGGAATGATCTTGACGTCGGCGGGCACCTGCGCCAGCACCTTGGCCACGGCGTCCGTCAGCCCCTGAACGCTGCCGCCGCTATCCGTGTCGACGAACGGGAAGAGGCCGTTGAAGAAGTCGTCGCCCATGTGGACCACGTTGGACTTGGTGAAGAAGATGATGCTGTCGCCATCCGTATGGCCGTGGGGAAAATGGCGCGCCTTGATCTCTTCGCCGTTGAAGTGCACGGAGGCTGAGTCCGCGTAAGTCACCACAGGCAGTCCCGCCGCCGCCATGGGCTCGGTCTTGTTGCCCCGCACGACGGAGCCGGCCGCCAATCGAGTGCGCACGTTCTCGTGAGCGATGATGGTGGCGTCGGTGCCAAAGGTCGGGTTGCCCCCAGTGTGGTCGCCGTGGAAGTGGGTATTGAGCACGAACCTGAGCTTGCCCGGGTTGATCCCCTTCAGGGCTTCCCGGATCTTGTCAGCCAGCGGGGCATACTGATCGTCCACGATCAGCACGCCGTCGGGGCCTGCCGAGACTCCGATGTTCCCGCCGGCCCCTTGCAGCATGTAGATGTTGCCGGAAACCGGGATGACCTTCATCTCCACCTTCGAGAAGTCCTGCTGGGCCATGGCGGGCATCGCGCACGTTGCAAACGCGGCGGCCAGGGCCAGAAGCCCGGCGCTCTTCGCTGTCGTCATCGCATCCTCCTGAAGGAAAGAATGAGCTACGAGGCGGACTCTAGCACGTCCCTACCCGCCGCCAGCCACGCGCAGCAGCTGGCTGGCGAGCGTTCCCAGTAGGTTGCTCACCGCGGGGAACTGGGTGGCGATGAGGCCCAGGGCAGGGACGCCGACGAAGGTGAAAAGCTTGGAGTAGAAGGCGCCGTCGAAAGTGATCTTTCCCGCCGTGGTGCCACCGATGCGGCTCAGGGTCGCGTTGCGGTCCATCTGCACGAAGACCACCAGCGTGAGGCCGACGGCGGCGGCCAGGGCAAGCTCGATAGCGAGAGATATGAAGTGGCGAGGCTGGTAGGCGTAGGCGGTGACACCCACCAGAGCCAGCAGGCCGCTCGCCAAGGCGCCGATCAAGCAGCAACGCATGTGGGCGAAGACGTAGCGAAGCCAGGCAGCCAATCGCAGTGCCACGAACTGCCGAACCTCCGGATCAGCAGCATGATACCCGAGGTTATTGCAGACCGTACTGAATGTCTCCTCCAGCTCTTTGCGGGCCTCGATCTCCTTCAGCGAGCCGTCGTCGGTCTCGTGGGCGAAGACTTTCTTGAAGGCCTTCTCCATGGCTTCCACACCGTCCGGCAGCGTAACTTTGCCAGTGGTAGAGAGGGCACCCAATCGGCGCACCGAGAGAGTGAGTGTCTTGAAAGCCGGTATCTGCCAGCCGAACGACTGAATGGGCCGCCAGTCCAGATCTTCGGCCACTGCCTGGAAGGACTCAGCCACCCACGGCGAGGCATTGTCGAGCCGTTCCAGGATACGCAGCGTCCAGACCCAAAGCCGGAAGAACCTGAAATACGAGAGGGCCGAGAGCGCCAGCGCCACCGTGAGGAAGAGAATGAACAGCCGGCCATACCACTGGGTCTCGGCAACCGGCTGCACGCTGAACCACAGAAACAAGAGCGGCGGCAGAAAAGCTACAGCCGGTGCCAGCCAGAGCTTGCGACCGCATGGCAGCGTATGCTCCGTCAGATCCTTGATCTCGTCGATCGGTTTCGACGATCCGGCCGTGGCCGGATCGTCCAGATTGGAAATCGAGCAGTCGGTGACCTGCCTCACCATCAACCACCGCCGTTTGAGCTCCCAGAGGGTCCAGGTATAGATTCCCCCGCCAACGGCGGCAAGAGAGATGAGCGGCGACAGCCCGGACGAAAAGGCGCGCGCCCGCAAGTGGAAAAGCTCCACCTGGTCTCCCGGCATGCAAATCCAGCGCGTTCCCACCGCCAAAGTCAGAAGCGCCGCCAAGCCGCCCAGCGTCCAGATCACCACCCGCGCCATAGTTAGCTTTGAATGAGCGGCCCACGCCGCGGCCCCCACCAGCAGGACGTAGCCCAAAGCCAGAGCCATGAGATAGGCCACCTGCATCGGCTGCCACTCCACCGCCCGGCGGTCGAGGGAGAGCCCACGCGCCCATGCCGGCACGCTTCCCACGACCAACAAGGCCCCGGCGGCAAGGGCCAGAAGCGCCGTTCCCGAGACCACCAGAAGCCGATTTCCAACGTGCCCCGGCGGGGGCTCTTCCCCCTCCCGAGAGAGTAGCGCAACCTTTCGCAGCCGCCAGGCGAGCAACGACAGCACCAAGACCGCCAGAAGCACTTGGAGGTCATCGCGGCCAGAGAACCCCGTCCCGGCAACCGTCTGCACGGTCGCCTCCAGTTCTGACTTGGACTGCTTGGACGGCTTCCATCCTGACTCGGCCAGCTTGGGCACCAACTCGCTGCACAGTCGGTACTTCTTGTCCGGAGGCACGGTCGTTTCTAAGCGGGCGATGGGCCACAACGAGCCATTTCCTACGGCCAGTATCCAGGCCCGGGGCGGCGGGACGCGACTCCCCAGCAGGAAACGCACCGCCTCGACGAGCCCCTGCTGGAACTCGCTGGTGAACTGGCGCAGCACGGGGCCGTCGGCTGGAGAGAGCGATCCCGGCACCGATCCCGGCACCCAGGGAGCCCCTTCTGTGATCAAAGGCGCGCTGGAGAGAACCAGCATGCCGTCCAGGATTTGGGTGTACTGGGAGTGGGCGTAGAGCAGGTTGTTGTTGAACGTAAAGAGAATGGCGTCGGGCGCCCGGGAGCGCACCTGCTCCGCCAGGAATAGCGTGTCTTTGACGTCAGTCGCCAGGATGCCGACATAACGGATCCCTTCGCGAGAGACTGCCCGCAACAGGTTCTCCAGCACCAATTCATTGCTGAGCACGGTCGACGGATCGAAGGTCGGGACGAGGTCGGCCGGCCGGCCTGGATCAGTGAGGTCGAACGACAGCTCGGCTTGGCTGGCGGGAATACCAGGCTGAGTCGCTGCCGCGGCCTTGGCTTGCGCAGCTTTCTCCTTTTCTGTGGCAGACCGCAACTCGGAGATGTGGCTTGGAAATGGTACCTTGACGATCGCCTCGATCGACCCCTTAGTAGCTCGTGGAAAAAGAGACCGCCGTGGCGGTTTCGCGCCAGTAATTCTTTTAGAATCAGCATCCAGCTTTTTCCGGACCGACCTTTGCCACAGGAGCACCCTGCGGCCATAAGCGGTATCCGACTCGCTAAGCAAAGCGACCTGGCGCAAATCCCACCCCATCTTGTCCACCAGGAAGCCGAGGGTCTGCTGCTGGAGTGTCTCGTCAGGGAGCACGGTGCGGCAGATTTCCACGTTCAGGGCTGCCAGAGGAGCTTCAACATCTGTCGGAGGTGCTGTGGCCGAGCCCGTGGCAGCACGGAAGTGAAGCGGCGGCCGCCGCTTACCCTCCCAATGTCTCCAGGCAATAAGGGCCAGACGTAGCGACTCGATCGAGCCGGAGAAAGTTGGTCCCAAGATCGCCACGGAGGGATCGGGCGCTTCTCTTTGCAGATCCGAAGCGAGCTCCAGAGCCTCGCGAAACATACCCTTTTGGATTCCCGCCTTCGGCGTCTCCCCCACGACGAAAACGAGAGCCAGGCGGTGTGAGTTGTGAGAGTCTCTCTTCGTCTCCTGCTCCTTCTCATCCTCCTGCTCCGGCTCCTGCTCCTGCTCTTTCTTCTGGCCGCGAAAGAGCAGGAGGCCCGGCGCCGTTCTTCCGGCGGCACCAAGGGCGGCGGAGTCCTCCCCGGTCCACGGCAGCCAGAAGCGGTCCGCCAGATAGTCCGACTGGGCAAAGCCACGCTGCACGGCCTCCAGCGCTTGATCGAGCCGCGGGTCCGGCGGCGCCGGCACCAGGGCGACCATAAATTGGAGGTCGTAGCCAGCGTCATCCGCTGCTTTCCTCAGCTCCTGGACCAGAGCATCGCGCCTTGTCGCCGGCTCCAGCTTCTTGCCGAAGAACTTGCCCAACAGACGCACGGGCTCGCACCATGTCGGACGAGTCGGTGGCGGGGTCGCTGAGGGCGGAGTTGGCGGCGGATTGCAGGAGGAGAAGGCCTCCTCGGCGGGCTCTTTCGCAGGAGGCGTCGCTGCCGGCTGAGGAGTTAAGGGAGTCGAAGGAGTCTGAGCTGCAACAGCGGCGGGAGGTGCCTGCGCCGGCTTCTCCTGAGGCGCCAGCGCCAGACGCCCCGCCGGCACGCCGACCAGCAGGCCCAGCACCAGCACCAGCCATAGGGAGATGTTCCGCATCAGGTCCGTTGGGCGAAGGATTTGAAGAGAATGTTACCAGATGCTAAGAGCCGGGCCGAAGGCTGCGCGTCAGCGTCCCTGCTGACTCGTCTTCACTCGTAACGCAGCGCTTCGATGGGGTCCAGCGCCGCCGCCCGGGACGCCGGGTAGATCCCCGAAGCCAGTCCCACCGCCATGGCAACGCCGGTCGACAGGAGAATAGACGACCCGGTAACGATAGTTTCCCAACCGGCCACCGCCGCCACGCCGCGCGCCAAGGCCAGCCCGGCCACGATGCCGGTGACGCCGCCGATGAGGCTGATGGCAAATGATTCGACAATGAACTGGAAACGGATGTCGCGGCTCCGGGCTCCCACCGCCCGGCGGACGCCGATCTCGCGCGTGCGCTCCAGCACCGTGGCCAGCATGATGTTCATGATGCCGATGCCGCCCACCAGCAGCGAGATGCCGGCGATGGCGCCCATCACCATGTTGAACAACCGCTGCGTGCGCCGGCTCTCGGCCAGCAGCGCCTCGGGCACCACCAGCTCGTAGTCGGCTGCCCCCGCATGCAGCCGGTCGAGAAGCTCGCGGATGATCCCCGAGGTCTCCTGGCCGCTGGCTCCCGGCTTCAGCCGGATCACGATCTCGTCGAGCGGCGAAGCCAGGGCCGGGTGCTCGAACTTGCGCTCGGCCGTCGACACCGGCAGGTAGATCTCCCGTGACGCTCCGCCGGACGCCCCGTCACTCCCCGAGGCTCCCGGCCCGCCCGTACCGCCACCCCTTGGCGCCCCCGGCGCTCCAGATAAGGCGGTGTCGTCTGCCAGCACTCCCACCACCTCCAGCCAGACCTCGTTGAGCTTGACGAACTGTCCCACCGCCGGCCCGAAGCCAAAGAGGTCGCGGCGCACCGCCGGCCCGATCACCGCCACCTGGGCGTGGGTGGCATCGTCCATCTCGTCGAGGAACCGCCCCTCGGCCACCACCAAATGCGCCAACTCGCGATGGCGAGGCGAGACGCCGTAGGCCGCGGCATCGTCGCTCTTGCCGGTCGCCGAAAGCACCTTGTACGGCTCGACCCGGATGCGCGGCGCCACCAGGTCGACGCCCGGCACCGCCTCGGCGATGGCAGCCGCGTCGCGTTGCGAGACGCCCAGCGATTTCTGGCGAATCTCCTGCGCCTCGTCATCCTTGAGCGTCTTGGCGCGCACCAGGACGTTGCGCAGTCCCAGCCGCTCGATCGAGGCGAGGGCCTGGCGCTCCGCTCCGGCGCCGATCGACATCATGGCGATGACGGCGCCGACGCCGAAGATCATGCCCAGCATGGTGAGGGCCGAGCGCAGCTTGTGCGCCGCCAGGTTGTCGAGCGCCGAGTGGAGAGCTTCCTGGGGAGTCATTGGATGATGATCATGCCGCCGCCGCGACGCCGGGAGCTGACCGGCGGCGCCTTGTGCGCCGTGTCCTTCTTCGGCGGCGGAGCTCCCGCCGGCCGCGTCGGGTCGCGCATCGCCAGCACGTCTCCAGCCCGGACGCCGGACTCCATCACCACCCGGCCGAGGGTGGAGGGCCCCAGCTTCACCTCGACGGGCGCGAAGCCCTTGCCGCTCCGGCGGTAGACCACGGTGCGGCCCTCGCGGTCGAAGAGGGCCTGGCGCGGCACCAGCAGAGCACCCTTGCGCTGCTCCAGGAAGAGCTTCGCCTGCACGCGCTGCCCTGGCTTCATCACCCGCGGATCGGTGCGATCGAGGGCGAGAGTGACCGCGAAGTACTGCACCGGAGAGCCCAGAATCCGCGGTTTGGCCAGCGCGTCGACGCGGGCGATCTTCGCCGGCCAGGTGACGCCGGGAGCGGATTCCACCGTCACCAGCGCCTTCCGGCCGGGCGACAGGCCGCCGGCGTCCGCCTCCAGCACGTAGACCTCGGCCTCCATCCGGGAGAGGTCCGGAATCTCGGCCAGCGACTGGCCGTTCCACACGCTGTCGCCCACCCGGGTGGTCTCTCCCCGCCAGTTGCGCTTGAGGATGAGAACGCCGTCGTGAGGCGCGGTCACCGTCAGCGCCTGGAGGGCGGCGCGGGCCTGGCTGATCTTGGCATCGGCCTGGCGGATCTTGATCTGGAGCAGGGCCGACTCCGTACCCGAGAGCTTCTGCCGCGTCTGGCGGGTGGCCTCGGCGTGACCCTCCCGTTCCTCGGCCAGCCCCTGATCGATCTCCGACTCGATGATGTCGGCGCGGGAGAAGATCAGCGCGTCCTTCTTCTGGAACTGCTTGGCGTCCGCCAGCTCGAGGCGAGCCATCGCCGCGTCCTTCTCCAGCTTGCGCAGCTCGGCCGTGCCTTCGATCTGCTTCTTCTCCATCGTCAACCGGTTTTCCTTGAGGTCGTCGCCGGCTTCGACCAGCCGCTTCTCCATGGCGCTGGGATCGAAGCGGATGACCACGTCGCCCTGCTTCACCCGCGAACCGTCCTGGGCGACCCAGCCGATACGGAAGGGCCCGGGCACGCCCAAAGGGACGGAAATCGGCGTCGCCGTGACGGCCCTGAGGTTGCCCTGTGCCGGCACCTGGCGCTCGAAATCCTCCGGTGCGAGGCGCAGCACCGGCACGTCACCCACCGCATTGGAGCCCGCCGTGGGGAGGAAGGCCGCCAGAGCCACCAGGACCGCCACCGCGGCAAGGAAGAAGCCCAGCCGCGCCTTCCCGTTCGGCTTGACCGGCTTCATCGGCCCGCTCCACTTCCGCTGCGGTCCCCTGCAAGGTCACGCCGGGAGATCATGTCGCCCGAGCGCAGGCCGCTCTTGATCTCCACCAACCGGTCGTTGCGCCGGCCCAGCTCGGGATGCACCGGCTGGCTGCTCCAACCCGAACGGCGGTAGACCACCGGCCCATCGGACCGGGTGAACACCGACTCGGCGGGAGCCACCAGGACCTTCGGCGCCCGCTCGAGCTCCACCGTGCCGAGGAACCGCATTCCGGGACGCATACGCTGGGGATCGGTACGGTCGAGATCGATGGTGAGCTTCACAACCTTGAGTGGATTGACGTCCGAGCGGCTACGCACGGTGCCGCCGATGCTGCGCACCCGGCCGGTGAAGAGGTCGTCCGGATGCGAATCCAGACGGAAGGTCACCCGCTGGCCCGCCGCCACGCGTCCCGCGTCGGCCTCGTCGACCTCGCCGTCCGCCTGCATCTTCCGCAGGTCCGGGATCTCCATCACCGACTGGCCGCGCCAGCAGGAGTCGCCGATCTTCTTCTTCTCGCCATTGTCGGACGCCACGTAGACCACCGTGCCGTCGCGGGGGGCAGGCACCATCATGCGGCGGATGGCGTCCTCCATCTCCCGGACCCGGGCGGCGGAGCGGTCGCGCCGCTTGACGAGAGCGTCGATGTCGGTCTGCGCCTGGGAGGCCTCGAGCCGCATCTTTTCTTTGAGGTAGGACATCTCGCGGTTGGCGAGCGCCAGGTCCTCTCGAGACTTGGCGAGCTCCTTCGCCGCCACCAGGGCGGGCGGCACCTCCACCTTGAGCGTCGCGCGCCGCTGCCGGGCTTCGGCCTCGGCAAGCTGCAGCGCGGAGTCGCGGCGGGACAGCTCGGCGTTGGTCTGGCGCTTCTCCAGCTCCTTCTGTGCCGAATCCCGCTGAGCGATCTTCTCCTGCAGCTTCTGCTGCAGCTCCGACGAGTCGAAGCCGAGCACCGGCTGGCCCGCCTTGACGGACGTTCCCTCGGGAGCCATGAAGGAGATCTTGTAGTCCCAGAGCTCCTCGATCTGCGGCGGCCCTATGCTCACCGCCTGCGTCGACGACAAGGTGCCCGAGGCCGGCACGCCGATCACCAGGTCCTCGCGCCGCACCTCGACCCAACCGCCGCCGGCGGAGGCGGCGGCCCGCGCGGAGACCAGCCAGAAGCCCACGGCCACGGCGGCCAGCACTGCACCGCCTGCAGCAACACGGGCGAACCGCCGCTGGCGCGGGCTCATCCGCGCCTCCGGGTTCGCGGATCGTTCCCGTCAGAGCCCTCGGCGCCGATGCGGGATCGCAGGCGGGTCCCCTCCGCAAGGCCCGACAACACCACGCACTCCAGCGCTCCGCACGCTCCGAGCTTCACCGGCACGGCGCCGCCGCTCGCCAGCAAGGCCCGGGACCCGGCGGCACTGCCGGCGATAGCGGAGAAATCGAGAGCCGCTCGCGGCATCAGCAGGACGTTTTTGAGCTCCGCCCCCAGCACTTCGACCCGCACCGACATGCCGGGCCGCATGCGCCCCGGATCCGAACGGTCGAGGTTGATGTGCACCGGAAAGTAGCGCAGCAGCGGGCTGCGCCGGGATTCGCGGGCGACGGGCGAAATATCGGCCACCCGCCCCTTGAAGACCTGGTCGGGATAGGCGTCGAGGGTGCAGAGCACCTCCATGCCGGGCTGGATGCGCCCGTCGTCGACGTCCGACAGGTTGGCCTGCACCCTCATGGCCGAGAGATCCGGCAGCGAGGCCACCGTCATGCCGATCCATACCGTGTCGCCCACCCGCAACTTCCTGCCATCCCAGGGGTGGTCGCCGATCAGCACCATGCCGGCCCGCGGCGCCCGCAAAGTGAGGGCGTCGATCGCCTCCTCGGCGGTGTGGATCTCGCGCTGCGACTTCTCGAGCGCGATCTTCTTGACGTCGACGTCGCGGGCGCCGCCGCGGGTGGCGGCGTCGAGATCCTCATTGGCCTTGGCGAGCTCGGACTCGGCTCGCTTCAGGGCGAGTTGGCGGTCCTGGTACTCGCGCAGCGCGAGCAGGTCCTTGGGCACCGCGGCGGCGATCTTCGCCTTCTCCTCCTCCGAGCGCGCCTTCTCCACCGCGAACCGCTTGTCGGCGGTGCTGGTCTTGGACTCGGCGGTCGTACGCTCGAGCTCGCTGGCGGCATCCGACGCGGCAAGGCGCTTCTCTTCGAGATCCGAGGCGAACTGCGAGTTGTCGAACTCGACCACCGGCTCGCCGGCCTTGACCGGCGTGCCATCCTCGGCCAGCCAGCGGATCTGGAGCTGGAACTGATTGGTGCGCGGCACGGAGAGGGGATCGCCCCGCTCGGCCTCGAGCTCGCCGGAGAGCAGCAGCCGCTGGCGGAAAGTCCCCCGGTGAGCCACCAGATCGCCCGGGTCCGCCTGTGCCGCGGCGTGGGCACCCTCCTCCGAGCACCCCGAAAGAGAGGCGATGAGAGTGGCGCCGAGGAGCAGGACTGGGAGAGATCTCAATTCCATCATTCCTTCTAAAGGAACGTATACGGCAGTGAGGAATTCCTTGTCTAGTCCCCGGCGCCTCCAGGGACGCCCGCCTCAGGACGCCCCTGCTGCAGCGCTTTAGCGTCCCGGGGCCGGAGTGGCGTTCCCGAAGTCGACCTTGGGCGCCGTCTCCGCTCCCGGCGTGGTGGCCTGGAAGTAGGGCTTGGGCTGGAAGCCGAACATCCGCGCGAAGATCGCCGCCGGGAACTTGCGCACCCGGGTGTTGTACTCCTGCGCCGCCGCGTTGAAAGACCGGCGCTCGACGGCGATGCGGTTCTCCGTCCCTTCCAACTGCACCATTAGATCGCGAAAGCTGGCCACGGCCTTGAGGTCCGGGTACTTCTCCACCACCACCAACAGGCGGGAGAGAGCCGAGGAGAGGCCGTCCTGGGCTTGCTGGAACTGCTGAAACTTCTGCGGATCGTTGAGGATCTGCTGCGTCGCCTGGGCGCTGACCTGGCCGACGCGGCTGCGCGCCTCGACCACCTGGGTCAGCGTCGACTGCTCGAAGTTGGCGGCGCCCTTGACGCTCGCCACCAGGTTGGGCACCAGGTCCGCCCGCCGCTGATAGACGTTCTGTACCTGTCCCCACTGCGCCTCGACGGCTTGCTCGGAGGTCACCAACCCGTTGTAGGTGCTCATCGCGAACAATCCAACCAACACGACCACCACCACGGCGGCGATCAGGCAACCAAGCTTGTTCATGGCACTCTCCTTTGGCGCCCGGGTGGGCGCGGAGGAGATCTTATCGCGGGTCCGTTGCTGTGGGGGCCGACGCCGGCCGGTACTCCGCCGCCGCGCTCAGATCCGTGATCGCGGGATCGAGGAAGTCCGCCAGCACGCATTCGATCACCCGGCGGACCTCGCTCGTGACGTCGGGCTCGGCGCCAAGATCGGCTTGGGGATCTCGTTCCTGGGCTGAAAGAGGAAGCGCTGCGAGCATTCTGGGCAGGGCACCGCGAGCCATCTTCAGAACGGCGACGACAATCCGGAGCTGGGCCTGCACGACGATCTCACCTTCCGTCAACTGATGGGCTTCATCCCTCGGCTTGGCGGCGGCTCGGGTCATTGCCGGAATGCCTCCCTAAATGAGCGGCCTTGGGTGGCTTCAAGGGTGCCTTGTCTCCAATCCGCCAGAGATCGCTGGTCACCTTGAGGCACTGCGGGCAGCGGGTCAAAAGGTGGCGGACGACGTCGCGCCTCGCTTCGGGCGACAGCGTTCCCTGCATGAAGCGCTCGAGGTCGCTCTCGGCAGGATGCCAGTTCGGTTCAGGTTCCTCCAAGGCGATCACTCAATTGCCTCCATGGACAGGTCGCCCGCACTAACTCTTCAAAGGGTAGAGAGCGCCGAACCGCTCAACCAGCACGGGAGGAGCGTTCGGGAGGGTGGATGACGAGGCGCCCCCTTTGTGGAGGAGGTTTCCTGTCGCCGGAACCAAATTTCCTGACTTCGCGCCTTCGGTGTCCTTAAAGAAGGCCTTGCGGTAACTACCTCTAAGGAGGGAGCTGAAGCGATGCCAAACACGACCCTGCCGGAGCTGGGCGTCATCCTGTCCTTACTGCGCGAGACCCTGGGCTGGACCCAGGCCGAATTGGGGAGAGCGGCCGGAACGAAGCAGATCAACGAGTACGAACGGGGAAGGAAAAACCTCAGTCGCAAGCGTCTGGAGTACCTCATCGCCTTCATGGGCCTGCCGCCCGAAGCCATCGACGAGGCGCTGGATTTCCAAGCCCGCACCCGGGCCCTGGCGAGACCGCCGGGGAGCCCGGTCGATCCGCTCTCGGCGGCGCAACGCCGCGTCGAATCCGTCTCGGCGCAGTTCGGCAGGCTGGCGCGCGGATTTTCCCGCGAGGCCCTAACGATGCTGACGACCGAGGGCGAGGCGTTGCGCGAGCGGCAAAAGGCGGAGGTTCTCTGGAACCAACTGAAGAAGCGCACGCCCGCGGAGCGGAGAAAGCTTGTCGAGGACGGCGCGAGGTTCCGCACCTGGGCCCTGTGCGAGCGGGTGGCGCGAGAGAGTATCAAGGCCGCACCGAACCAACCCGATCAGGCTCTGGAGCTGGCCGAGTTGGCGCTGCTCATCGCCGACCGCCTCGCGGGGGAGGCTTTCTGGCGCCAGCGGCTCCAAGGCTACGCCTGGGCGCACGTAAGCAACGGCCGCCGGGTCTGCAACGACCTGCCGGGTGCCGAAAACGCATTCGCTCGCGCGGAGAAGTTGTGGGAGACCGGCGCCGCCGGGGACCCGGGCTTCTTGAACCCGGCTTGGCTCCCCTGGATCGAAGCGGCCCTCCGGCGCGCACAACGGCTTTTCACCAAAGCGTTGAAGACGATCGACGAGGCCTTGGCCCTCGACAGGGAAGGCGAGCTGAAGCGGCTGATCCTGCTCAGCAAGTCGGCGATCTTCCAGATCCTGGGAGACCCGGAAGGCTCGGCCGCGGCGCTGGCCGAGGCAGCCCCTCTGATCGACCCCGTTCGCGAGCCACGGAACGCCTTTGGCTTGCGCTTCAATTTTTTAGTGGACCTTTGTTTCTTGGATCGCTTCGCGGAGGCCGAGATCAGGCTGAAGGAGGTCCGGGAGCTGGCTGAGAGGCACGGCGAAGAGCTGGATTTGACCCGGACGGTTTGGTTACAGGGAAAAATCTCCGCCGGCCTTGGGCGGAAGGAAGCAGCGCAGGCGGCCTTTGAGCAAGCAAGAAAGGTATTCGAGCGGCGCAAACTAACCTATGACTACGCTCTGGTGAGTTTGGAGCTGGCCCTGATCCTCCTGGAGCAAGGCCGCACCGGCGAGACCCACAGGCTCGCCGGGGAGATGTTGAAAATCTTCCAGGCGCAGCAGGTGGAGCGGGAGGCTCTGGCGGCGCTCCAGGTCTTCTGTGACGCCGCCCGGCGAGAGACGGCCACGGTTGAGCTCACCCGGCGGGTGATCAAGTTCCTCTACCGCGCCCAGCACGATCCGGAGCTTCGCTTCGAGCTTGAAGCAGGGGCCGAAGCTCGATGAGAGCCTCAGCCTCTCAGAGGCGCGCCAGATTAGTGGCCCGGCGTGCAGCGTCCCAAGGGGTCGATCGTACAGCCCTCGTCGGTACTCTGGGTCTGCGGGTGCGGTGCGCAGCGGCCGTTGGGGTCGATCGTGCACCCTTCGTCGATGCTCCGAGACTGCGATCCCGGTGCGCAGCGACCGTTGGGGTCCATCGTACAGCCACCTTTGAGCCAGAGGCTCGTGAGGAGCCCCCCCAGGTAGTCGAGGACGTGGTGCGGAGTGGCCCCCGCCAAGGGTGTGCCAAGGGTGAGCCCGAGGAAGATCACTACGGCGGTTCTGCGAGCGATTCGCATGACTTTGGTTCCTTTCCGGAGCTGGGCTCGCCAGCGGCCCCCTTGGCCGCGGAGCCCAGACCTCTCTGTTTGCCATGGTGCCAGGAATCGGGGGACAAAATCTCAGGAAAGTGACGCCACGTCACTCGCAAGGAGGGTGAGATGGAGGACGACAGGAAGATCTATCGTGATGCGAACGATCCTGAGTCGAGGCAGGCCCTGGTGCTGTTCAAGGATCTGGGCGGCTGGGAAACCCACGACCAACTGGCCAAGGCCACCGGCATCAGGCGGAGCCAGCTCTCCCTCTATTTCGAGGGGAAACGGGCGATCCCGCGGGAGGCCTTGGAGAAGGTCGCGGCTGCCGCCGGCTTCCCCGTCCACCTGATCGACCCTCTGCTGCGGCATCTCCGCTCCTTCCGGGCCGCGGCGCGGGGGTGGTCCCGCGCCAGCCGCATCCTGGCCGGCGGAATCGTCGCCGAGCTCACCGTCCTGATCCTGATGGCGGCCGACCTCGTCCTGGAGCCTCTCTGCGAAGCGCCGGTCCTCGCCCTCCCTGTGAGCGAAGACCGCGCGGCGGCGGCGGAGCTCTGGAATCATCTGAAAGAAAGAACCGCCGCGGAGCGCCGGATGCTGGTGGAAGAGCTGGACGAGTACCGGTCCTGGGCGCTCTCCGAGCGAGTGGCCCGGGAGAGCATCACGGCGGCGCCCAACCAGCCGCGGATCGCTCTGGAGTTGGCCGAGCTGGCGCTGCTCATCGCCGAGCTGTCTCCGGCGGAGGCGCTCTGGAGCTGGCGGCTCCAAGGCTACGCCTGGGCGCACGTGAGCAACGGCCGCCGAGTCTGTAGTGATGTTCCCGGCGCCGAGGAAGCGTTTCTCTGCGCGAAGAGCCTGTGGGAGGCAGGCGCCGCCGCCGACCCGGACCTCTTGAACCCAGCCTGGCTGTCCTGGCTCGAAGCGGCCCTCCGCCGCGCACAACGGCGTTTCATCGAAGCCTTGAAGACGATCGACGAGGCCCTCGTCCTAGACAAGGAAGGCGAGCTCAAGCGGATGATCCTACTCAGCAAATCCGCGATCTTCCAGATCCTTGGCGATCCGGGGAATTCGGCCGTGGCGCTCGCCGAGGCGGCACCCCTGATCGATCCCGTCCGTGAGCCGCGAAACGCTTTTGGCCTGCGGTTCAATTTCCTGGTCGATCTTTGCTTTCTGGGTCGCTTCGCCGAAGCCGAGTCGGGATTGCACGAAGTACGGGACCTGGCCGAACGACTCGGCGAGGAGCTGGATTTAACACGCGTCGCGTGGGTTACTGGGAAAATCACCGCGGGACTTGGCCGTACTTTGGAGGCGCAGGCGGCCTTTCAGAAGGCAAGGGAAGTTTTCAGTCGGCGCGGGCTGACCTATGACTACGCCCTGGTGAGCCTGGATCTGGCCCTGATCCTCCTGGAGCAGGGCCGCACCGGCGAGACCCGCAAGCTCGCCGAAGAGATGCTGGAGATCTTCAAGGCGCAGAAGGTAGAGCGCGAAGCCCTGGCGGCGCTTCGGATCTTCTGTGACGCCGCGAAGCGGGAGACGGCTACGGTGGAGCTGGCGCGGCGGGTGGTGAAGTTTCTGTATCGGGCGCAGCACGATCCGGAGTTGCGGTTTGAGGCGGGAGGGGGCTCTTGAATTTCTCGTCTTCGTGATATCGTTGTTTCTTTCTGAAAAGAGGAGATCGAGATCTATGCTACCTCCACTGCTAGCGAAACACTCCTTCTGCCGCAATCCCTTCCTCCTCGCCTCGGCCGCCCTCTTTCTCCTCAGTGGTGGCGCGGTGAACGCTGAAAACGGAAAGAGCAGCGATTTACGGAAGCCGGCATGGGAGTGGACCGTGGATGAGCGCTTGGCTAAGAGACTCGATCCCAATGCCAGGGAGGCCCGTGCTGCCAAGCAGGCAGCCAAAGATAGAGCATTTCTCAGTCGGTTTCCTGAGGCAACTGATCTACCTGGAATCAAAGCCGGTGGCGCTCCTCTGCAAGTCACCGAATCAATCGAGGGCGACGAAACTCCAGAGCTCTTCCTTCCGTTCGAGCTCTTCGATCACCTCCTCGACATGGGGCTCACGTCAGGCGCCGGCCTAGAATCGCGAACCATCATCGAGAACCGGGCAGTCGCGCTCGGATTTGGCCGTGACCTGTGGGAGCGGCTCGAGAGAGCGGCGGCCCCTTACCTGGAGCTTCAGCGACAAGAAGAACGCCGAGCAAGAGCACAGCCAAGTCCCTCCAGACCGGTGAACAGTCCGAAGATTGATGACGCCGCGATTCATCTTTGTCGTTCAAGAGCGCAGGCTTTGGCGGCAGCCAAGACCGAATTCGGTGAGGAACCTTTCCTTCGCCTCCTGTACCTTGGCGTAACGCCTGGTTTAAGCAAAGGTAACATCGTCAAGAATGGCACTGCTGATCGCCTGCGGTTTCTCGAAGGAGGTTGCCGATGAGAGCTCGATTCTATGGCGTAAGTCTATGGATTTCTCTAGTGCTTTCTGCCTCAATCTGTAGCGCTCAGGACTTTGTCAAGCAGCTGTCATTGGAGGCCTTTCTCAAGCTCGCCCGTAGTCCGACGGTACACTCGTTTGCGAAGGCCACTCTCTTCGACGAATTCGGAAATAGGGCCTATACCTCTCAAGTGATCTTAGGGCACCAAGTTTCCGACGAAACCGCCTTTGCTCTCCGCTTCAATGCCACCATAGTCACTGAAATAGGCCTCGCCAACAGTACCACCGGCGATATGGATGGAGATATCGACTCCTGCTATAATGCTCGAATGGTAGCGCATTCGAATGCCTACAGCCTACACCAAATCGTTTATACTGGCATCAAGTGCATACCTGATCGACCGGAGATCCCACAACCGCCGGATGAAAACTGCCCCATACTACTCGATCTTGGGCTGAATGGCTTCCATCTTTCCGGCCAAGATCCGGCTGTGAGCTTCGACATCGACGCCGACGGTACTCCGGATAATATTGCCTGGACAAGATCTAGCAGTGACGACGCTTTTCTCTGTATGGACAGAAATCATAACGGCCAGATCGATAATGGTACCGAGCTCTTCGGTTTCGCGACGCCACTTCTATCTGGCCAGCCTGCCAAGATTGGCTACCTTGCTCTTGCGGAGCTAGATAAGGTCGAGGCTGGCGGCAACGGTGATGGGAAGATCGATGCTCTTGACAGTGCTTTTCCCGACCTCTGCGTTTGGACAGACAGGAACCGGGACGGTAGAAGTCAAATAGGAGAGATCCGCTCGCTTGACCAAGCGGGAGTTACGGCACTCTACTATACCTACGGCACGATTCACCTTGTAGATCCTTTCGGGAACCTATTCCGCTATATTTCGCATGTGGACATGCGCGGGCCCAGAGGCTCGGTGATTTCGTGGCCTACTTATGACGTGATCTTCGCTGAACGCTAGCTTCAGAGCAACCGAACTTCTTATACAGATGACCGGGGCGGTTTCCAACGTTACGTTCACTGGTGCCGGCCTGCGGTCTAGGAGCCGAGAAGGGAGGCACCCCCATGAGCAAGAGGCCTCGATGGTACCCAAGAGTCTTAGTCGGCGACGCTCACGGAGGTTCCTATGTTCCTGCGACGGGCTGTTTTTCTCGCTCTCTCCCTGGTGGTTCTCGTGTCCGCGGCCCCGACATTCCCTCTCCGGACCGATCCGCCGCCCAAGCAGTGGCGGACGACGGAGATCAACGCCTCGCTTCCGCTCTCGTGGGAGCAAGGAACCGTATACGTGCTCGCCTGGGAGAGAGTGGCCGACGAACGGCCCTTCGAATATACCCAGGTGCTGATCCTCAAGCACTTCGACCAGCCGACGAAAGATGGCGGACACCGGTGGGTGCTCACCCATCTGTACTACGACCCCAAGAACCGGGAGCGGCCGTGGCGGGGGCCGATGCGAATCCCCCCGCCGCTGCCGAAGGGCGAGCCGATGCCCAAGCTGAGCGAGGCCCAGTTGTACGGCTGGTCGTTCTACGCCGGCCCGCCGACCGACAATCAGGTTAAGGTCTTCCTCCGCGAGACGGGCTGGACGCCGGCTCTCGGCCTTGCCGAGGATAGCGTGCCTCGGGTCACTACGCGGCTGGCCGCCGGGGGAGTAGACCCAGCCGCGTGGAAGCAGGCCCTCGGCCGTGACGTTCCGGCCCTTTTGTTTCCAGAGCTGCGGGCGGATTCCAAAGTGTGACGCCACACGGTCTGTCTGCCATGGCAGGTCTCATTCCTGCCACGGCACGCGGTACGTCTGCCATGTCACTCGCGGCGAATGACGTGCCACTCGCTGCATAAGCCATGTCATTTGCGGCGAATGCCGCGTCATTCGCCGCGTCGGCCACGCCATTCGCCGCAAGTGCCATGTCATTCGCCGCGTCGGCCATGGCAGATCTCACTTCTGCCACGGCACGCGGTCCGTCTGCCACGTCATTTCTCATTCGTGCCCCGTCACGCGGACCGTCCGCCATGTCATTCGCGGCGAATGACGTGCCATTTGCTGCATAAGCCATGTCATTTGCGGCGAATGCCGCGTCATTCGCCGCGTCAGCCATGCCATTCGCCGCAAGTGCCATGTCATTCACCGCGTCAGCCATGGCAGATCTCACTCCTGCCACGGCACGCGGACCGCCTGCCACGTCATTTCTCATTCCTGCCGCGTCACGCGGAGCATCTGCCATGGCAGATTTCATTCCTGCCATGTCACGCGGACCGTCTGCCAGGCGCCATCGGGCAAACTACCAGCCCCATGCTAGATTTCCCCCGATGAGGCCCTACCTCGACCTGCTCCGCCACATCCTGGACCATGGCGTCGAGAAGTCAGACCGCACGGGCACCGGGACTCTTTCCGTCTTTGGTCACCAGATGCGGTTCGACCTTGCGGCGGGCTTTCCCCTCCTCACCACCAAGAAGCTCCACGTCCGCTCCATCTTCTATGAGCTGCTGTGGTTCCTGCGCGGCGACACCAACGTCGCCTGGCTGCACGAGCACGGGGTGACGATCTGGGACGAGTGGGCGGACCCGGCGGGCGATCTCGGGCCCATCTACGGCGCCCAGTGGCGCTCGTGGCCCACGCCCGAGGGTGGCCACATCGACCAGATCTCCCGTGTCGTGGAGCAGATCCGCAGCCAGCCGGACTCCCGCCGCCACATCGTCAGCGCCTGGAACGTGGCGGACCTGGATGCCATGGCCCTCCCCCCGTGCCATGCCCTGTTTCAGTTCTGGGTGGCCCAGGGCCGCCTCTCCTGTCAGCTCTACCAGCGCAGCGCCGACGTCTTCCTCGGTGTGCCGTTCAACATTGCCTCCTATGCGCTGCTGACCCTGATGGTGGCCCAGGTCTGCGGCCTGGCGCCCGGCGACTTCGTCCACACCCTGGGCGACGCCCACCTCTACCAGAACCACCTGGAGCAGGCGCGCCTGCAGCTCACCCGCGAGCCCCGGCCGCTGCCCACGATGGCCCTCAATCCGGCGCGGACCTCGCTCTTCGAATTCGTCTACGAGGACTTCGCTCTCGCCGGCTACGATCCCCATCCGGCGATCAAGGCGCCGATCGCGGTGTGAATCCGAAATGAGGATCACCTTGATCGCCGCCATGGCGGCCAACCGTGCCATCGGCATCGACAACCGCCTCCCCTGGCGCCTCCCGGCCGATCAGCGCCGCTTCAAGAAGCTGACCCTGGGACACCCGATGATCATGGGCCGCCGGACCTTCGATTCCATCGGCGGCGTTCCCCTTCCCGGCCGGCCGACGATCGTGGTCACTCGCGACCCCGCCTGGTCCGGCCCCGGCGTCCAGGCGGCCCGGTCCGTCGACGAGGCGCTGGCCATGGCGCAGGGGGACGAGGTGTTCGTGGCCGGCGGCGAGGCGATCTTCCGCCAGGCCCTCGAGCGGGCGGATCGCATCCAACTGACGCGGATCGACCAGGACTTCCCAGGCGACACCTTCTTTCCGGAGATCGACGCGGACGATTGGCAGATCGTCGAACGGGAAGACCACGGCCCCACGGCCGAGACGCCGTTTTCCTACAGTTTTCTGGTCATGGATCGCAAGCGGCCCGGTTCACGATGACGCCGAAACGACCCCTGCCCTGGCTGTTGCCGCTGGTGGTGCTGGCCGGGCTGACCTACTGCGCCCGCCGCGACTCGGCGCAGGGCCTCGAAGCCGGCACGCGCACCAGCAAGGTGCAGGTCTACGTGATCGCCCTGCACGACCGCGGCGCCAAGGGCCGGGCGGCCGGCTGCGGCGACAGCGTGGTGCCCGTGGACGTCGACCTGCCGGCGCCACAGCCCGCCTTGGAGGGCGCCCTCTCGGCTCTGCTGACCTTGCAGGACGGCGCCGGGAACAAAGACCTCTATAACGCCTTGGCGCACTCGCCCCTGAAAATCGACCGCATCGATCGCACCGGTCCCGAGGTTCGCGTCTACCTCTCGGGCTACGTCGAGCTCGGCGGCGACTGCGACGGACCCCGCATCGTTTCCCAGCTCACCGAGACAGCTCTCCAGTTCCACGACCTCCAGCACGCCCAATTCTTCCTCGACGGCAAGCCGCTGCAAGGTCTGTTGCCAGGCAAGGGCTGAGGCGAGGAAAAAAAGACGCCGCCGGCCGCGGCATGCGCCACGGCCGGCGGACGCGTAAAAGGGTGAAGAAGGAGGAGATCCTCTTGCACCCGGGGGAACTGGGTCGGTTTTGGGTGATCAGTACACGAACGATTCCCGTTGTCGATGCAGAAGTGCGGAAGCCGTTGAAAAGCGGGACAACGAAAGTTCGAGATCAGGCCGCGATCGCTTCGCGGAACCAGGAAGCGGTGCGGGCCAACCCCTCGGCGAGGGAGAGGGGCGAGGGCACTCCCAGGTCGCGCCGCAGGCGGTTGGCGTCGATGACCGAGCGGCGCTGCTCGCCCGGTTTGGCGGGTCCGTGCAGGGCCTTGAGCGGGCTGCGGACGGCGCGGGCCAGCTCGTCATACAGCTCGACGACGGTGGTCTCGACGCCGGTGCCGACATTGTAGATGTTGAATCCGGGCTTCCCCACCACCGCCAGGCTGGCCCGCACCACGTCGGAGACGTGGACGTAGTCGCGAGTCTGGAGGCCGTCGCCGTTGATGGTGGGGGCCTCGCCTGCCAGCAGGTGCTTCAGGAAGATGGCCACCACCCCGGCCTCGCCGTGGGCGTTCTGCCGTTCGCCGTAGACGTTCGAGTAGCGCATGCAGGAGACGTCGAGCCCGTAGGTCTGATGGTAGAAGAAGAGGTAGCGCTCGAAGGCCAGCTTGGAGACGCCGTAGGGCGACAGCGGACGCGCCGGGTGGTTCTCGGTGGCCGGGAAGAAATCCTGCTCGCCATAGATCGCGCCGCCGGTGGAGGCGAAGAGGATCTGGCGCACGCCTCCCCGGCGCGCCGCCTCGGCCAGGTTGAGGCTGCCGAGGACGTTGACGTCGGCGTCGAACAGCGGCTCCTCGACCGAGCGCCGCACGTCCATTTGCGCCGCATAGTGAAGGAGGACGTTCACGCCCGCCTCGCGCACCAGGCTGGCGGCCTGCTTGGAGCGGATATCCAGCACGTGCAGCTCGGCGCCCTGGGGGACGTTCTCCCGCCGGCCGCCCGCCAGGTTGTCGATCACCAGCACCCGGTCGCCCCGGGAGAGAAAGGCGTCGGCCAGATGGGAGCCGATGAAGCCGGCTCCGCCCGTGATGCAGATGGTTTGCTTGCCGTGCAGGGAGCCCATGGCGCGGGAGCTTACCGCAAAGAGGCGGCCCGGTTCAGAGTGGTAGAGTTGCCGCTCCCATGACGGCGAAGAGAAACTCCTGCCTTTCCTGACGGAGCCAACGACTTGAAAATCCTGATCACGGGATCTGCCGGCTTCATCGCCGGCTACATGGTGCAGCAACTCCTGGAGGCCGGCCACGAGGTCGTCGGTCTCGACAACTACTCCAAGTACGGCGCCGTCGAGCGCAGCTTTCAGGACCACCCGCGCTATCGCTTCCTGGAAGCCGACGCCCGCGACGTGGAGCTGATGAAGGGGCTAGCAAGCCAGTGCGACCACTTCATCGCCTGCGCCGCGCGCATCGGCGGCATCACCTACTTCCATGAGTACGCCTACGACCTGCTGGCGGAGAACGAGAGGATTACGGCGGCGGCCTTCGACGCCGCACTCCACGCCCACCGGCATCACCGGCTGCAGAAGATCACAGTGCTGTCGAGCAGCATGGTGTACGAGAACGCCACCGTCTTTCCCAGCCCCGAAGGCCACCAGCGGGAGTGCCCGCCCCCCTCCAGCACCTACGGCTTCCAGAAGCTCGCCTGCGAGTACTTCGCGCTCGGCGCCTGGGAGCAGCACAAGCTCCCCTACACGATCTGCCGGCCGTTCAACTGCGTCGGCACGGGCGAGCGCCGGGCCCTCGGCGACAAGGACATTCCCAGCGGCAACATCAAGCTGGCCATGAGCCACGTCGTGCCGGACCTGGTACAGAAGATCCTCAAGGGCCAGGACCCGCTGCACCTCCTGGGCACCGGCAGCCAGGTGCGCTGCTATACCTACGGCGGCGACCTGGCGCGTGGCATCCTCGCGGCGATGCTCCATCCGGCGGCCGTCAACGAGGACTTCAACCTTTCGACGCCGGTCGCCACCACCGTCCTGGAGCTGGCCGAGCTGATCTGGCGCAAGGTGAACGGCGACGCCAAGCCGTTCCGCTGGGTCTCCGATCCGCCCTATCCGCACGACGTGCAGATGCGCATCCCGGACGTCCGCAAGGCGCGGGAGGTGCTGGGCTTCGAGGCCACCACCACGCTCTCCGACGTGCTCGACGAGGTGATCCCCTGGGTCGAGAAGGAGATCGCCGAGGGCCGGATTTGACCTCGACCGAGCCCGCCGAGCCCGCCGCTTCCGCGGAAAGCGAGGGCCGCTACTTCGACCGCCTGGTCGAAGAGGCCGGCGACTTCAACCCCTTCACCGATCGCGGCTGGGAGACCCTGGCCCGCCGGTTCGACGCCGCCGTGCCGGGCTCCGCTCCCCTGCGCGTGCTCGACGTCGGCTGCGGCACGGGCCAGTCGCGGCGGATCTACAGCCGGCGGAGCGGTCCCGGTGATCCCGGGGGTTACTACGCCGGGCTCGATCTGTCGCTCACCGCCCTGCGGCTCGCCCGCCGGCGAGCGGCGGGCGGATGGTTTCAGGCCGACGCCCTCCACCTCCCGGTCTGCGCCGCCAGCTTCGACGTCGTCGCCTTCAGCAGCGTGCTCCACCACGTGCCGGACCGCCGCGCCGCCCTCGCCGAGGCGGCAAGAGTGCTGCGGCCGGGGGGCTGGGTCTTCGCCTTCGACCCCAACCTCCTGCATCCGGCGATGCTGCTCTTCCGCCATCCTCGCAGCCCGCTCTACAACCCCAAGGGCGTCAGCCCGGACGAGCAACCGCTGCTGCCGCGGACGCTGCGGGAGGACTTCGCGGCGGCGGGCCTGGCGCGCATCGGCCAGCGGTGCCAGTCCGACCTCCCCTACCGCGCCGTAGCGCCGCGCGGGCTCCACGCCCTGCTGCCGATCTACAACCGCGCCGACTGGCTGTGGGAGAAAATCGGCCTCGGCCGCTGGTTCGGCACCTTCGTCGTCACCTGGGCCCGCCGGCCGTGAGCGCCACCGCTCTTCCGGACGCCCCTCGCTACTCGGTCGTGGTGCCGGTCTTCCACGAGGTGGAGACCATCGGCCCCTTCTGCCGGGCCGTTCGCGACGCCTTTCCAGCGGGCTACGAATTGCTGGTCTGTTACGACATGGCGGAGGATCGCACCTTGCCGGCCCTGGCCGCACTGCCGTCCTCTGAAAAGCCCCCCGTCGTCCGCCTCGTCCACAACACCCTCGGCCGCGGAGTGCGCTACGCCATCGAAGCCGGCATGCGGGCGGCGCGGGGACCGGTGGTGATCGTCACCATGGTGGATCTCTCGGACGACTACCGGCTGGTCGAAGAGATGGTGGCGCGGGCCGAGGCGGGGGCCGCCGTCGTCTGCCCCAGCCGCTACATGCCGGGCGGCCAGCAGCTCGGGGGGCCGTGGCTGAAGGGCCTGCTCAGCCGGGTCGCCGGTCTCTCTCTGCATTGGCTGGCCGGCCTCCCCACCCGCGATCCCACCAACAGCTTCAAGGCCTACCGCCGGGACTTCCTGGAGCGCACGCCCATCGAGAGCGAGGCCGGCTTCAGCCTCGGGCTGGAGCTGACGGTGAAGGCCCATTTCGCCGGCGAGCGCGTCGAGGAGCTCCCCGCCACCTGGCGCGACCGCACGGCCGGCGAAAGCCGCTTCCGGCTTGTCGCCTGGCTGCCGCTCTACCTGCGGTGGTACGTCTGGGCGCTGCGGAAGAGGTGGCTGGGGTGAAGGGGGGTCCGGCGTGGTATGTTCGCTTCTCTGCGACGAAGGCAGGAGCCGCGCTCAGTCCTCCTTTGACGTACACTTGAGAGGATCAGTCCCGCGGAGGATCGCGTCAGGACGCAAAAGGAGCAGAGGAGTCTGACATGTCAATGCGCAAGGTGGCAGCTCCTCTTGGTCCCGAGAAGCCTGGCCCACAGACAGCAGGGAATGCCGCCCGCAGAGAGGCCCATGTCCGAGCTCGCTATGCAGAGCTGGTGGACAAAAAGTTCCGCTCCTCGCTGACCGATTCGGAGCAGGCCGAGTTGCTGCGATTGCAGACCTCTCTCGACGAGGCGGAAACCAAATACTACGAGCCCGCCAAGAGAAAGCTGCAATCCGTGCTGACCAAGCTTCGTCAACGATCCTTGGCGAGGTGAGGGTTGGCCGTCTTCAGCCGACGTCAAACGCCTCCACGCCCCGTCACACCCTACCTCGCATACCGTCCCCTGGTTCGGGACGATTTCCGAGAATGCTGTGCCTATTGTCTCTTGCACGAGGATTGGGCCGCGGGAGAAGAGAACTTCGAGCTGGACCATTTTCGTCCCAAGTCTCTGCCGCAGTTCGCTCACTTGGAAACGGATTTCTACAACCTCTACTACGCTTGTCATCCCTGTAATCACACAAAGAGTAATGCCTGGCCCGATTTTTCCCTGGAAGCATCCGGCTACGGCTTTCTGGACTTCTGTGCTGACGGCTTCTCACACCACTTCCAAGAGGAAGCCAATGGCTCCTGGACCCCTTTGAGCCGACGGGCGCAATACACTGTCGAGCGATTGCGCCTGAACCGTAGGCATCTCGTGCAGATCCGCGGCCTGCTACGTGAGATCGCAGCCGAGAGGGGCGTTCAGGCTGTTGACTGGAATCTTCCCGCAGGAGAACAGATCCGGGAGCTGGTGGCGGGACCCAACAGACGTGGCGTAATCGTAAACGTGCCGTTTGGCTTGAGGCCTTGAGCTTCCTGAGGGCGACACGGTGGGCATCAACGTCTAAAAGCCGCCGCCGACCGGCTCGAAGCAGGCCGAAGCCAGGAAGAGGCCCAGCGGTCGCGAGTCCGCCGCTCCGTGCTCGGCGGGCACGAAGGCGGAGTCGGTCTCCAACTCGATCAGGGTGTCTTGATGGAGGGCAACGCCGGAGAGATCCACGGCCATCGTGAAGTTCAGGAGCGGAACCTCGGCGGCCACCGCCAGCCGGTGCTCCACCGTCACCTTGAGCCGGACCGGCGCCGGCCGGAAATTGGCGCCCCGGAGAACCAGGCGAGAGGCCGCCGTCGGAGAGCCGAGGATCAGCGAGGCGTGACGCTGACTCCACCGCCCTTCCTGCTGCTCCGCGTCATACCAGCCGGCGAGCAGATAGCGGCCGGCATCCGGCTGGGCGAAATGAAGGCAGCTCCCCAGCTCGCCGGGCGCCTCCCAGCCGAGCCGGCCGCCGGGCGTGAGACCGGGCGGCGAGATCCGCCGCGGAATGATGCGCGGCCGCCGATCCTTCGCGGGGCCTCCCGCATAGCCCAGGGCCGCGAGTTTCTTGGCCAGGTCGCGATCCACCGTCACCAGGGACTGCTCCAGGGCGGCGCGCGAATAGCCGTTGTACATGGCCGCCATCCCTGAGGCGAGGGCGGAGAACACATCGGCCGCCTCGGGCCGTCCCAGGAGGCTGTGCTGCTCTCCCGGATCGGCGTCGAGATCGAAGAGCTCTTTCCGGTAGGGGCTCTTCCCGAGCACGATCTTCCACTTCCCCCGAATCAGGGCCAGGCCGGTGCCGTCGATGAAGTCGAGGTGAGCCAGGAACGGCCGATCTGCGTCCTGCTTCGGCGACGGCGAGGTCAGGAGACCCGCGAGGCTCCTGCCGTCGAGACGGCTTTCGGGCCGGTCGAGCCCCAGCAAGTCGATCAACGTCGGCACCACGTCCATCAGGCTCGCCCGGCCCAGCCGCCGCCCCGGGGAGATCCGGTGGGGAGCGTGGATCACCAGGGGCACCTGGAGCACTTCCTGATAGACGCTCTGGCCGTGGCTCATGCGCCCGTGCTCCCCGAGCTCCTCGCCGTGATCGGCGGTAACCACCAGGATGGTGTTCTTCATCAGCCCGCGACGGGTAAGCCCGTCCACCAGCTCGCGGAGGGCGTCGTCGGTGCCCCGGATCTCGCCGTCGTAGAGATCTCGAGCCCGCGTGAGCAGCTCCGGGGAGCGCGCCACGAAATGGGGCGCGTCGGTCTCTGCGACCGTCACCGGGCGCGTTCCCGGCGGCAAGGGCCGTCCGTCCCAGCCCGCCGCCGGATCGTAGGGGAGGTGCGGATCGATGTAGTGGACGTAGAGGAAGAAAGGCGGGCGGAGCCGGTCGAGGCCGATCTTCATCTCGTGATTCAGCTCCCGGGCCTTGACGCTGTCCCGGTAGAGAAAATCGCCGAATCCGCGGGCGAAGCCGAAGGCGGAAGTCACCCAGCCGTTGGCGCTCACTCCCAGGGTCCGGTACCCAGCATCGTGCAGACGCTCGGCCAGGGTGACGGCGTCCTCCGGAAGCGCGTCGACGCGGCCTTCGGCCTGATGCCGTAGAGGGTGTAGGCCGGTCAGCAGCGACGCGGTCGCCGGCTTCGTCCAGGAACTGGGAGAGAGCCCGTCGAAGATCACGCCCTGGCGGGCGAGCTCGCCCAGGAACGGCGCCGTGTCCCGGCTGTAGCCGTAGGTCGCCAGATGGTCCCGCCGCAGCGTGTCGATGACTACGACCACGACGTTGTCAGGGCGTTTGGGAAGACTGGGAGCTCGCGAACAACCGGCGGCCACGCAAGCGAAAGCGGCTCCCAGCAACAGGGAGCGGCGGCAGGCGTTCACGTCTTCCTGGCCACCGCGATGATCCCCAGCCCGCGACCCGGAATCAGCGTGTCGAGGGGTCGGAAAACCGGCACCAGCATGTTGAAGACCTTGAGCTGAAAGCGGCTGAAGTGTCGCCGCTTGAGGATCTTGCCGTTCCAGTACCAGCCGGGGATGCCGAAGTGATTGAAGTCGCGCATCGACTCCAGCTCGAAGCCGGTGGTGCGAAGCTCTTCGGTAAGAGCCGGTTTCTCGTAGCGGCACCGATGTCCCAGCACCTCGTCGAGACTGGAGTAGAGGCTCTGCCCCTGCGGCACGTAAAGAACCACCCGGCCGCCGGGGGCGAGGGCGCTGTGCATGTTGCGCAGGGCGAGCAGCGGATCGCGCACGTGCTCCAGCACGTTGAGGCAGACGACGGTGTCGAACGCTCCCAGCCACGGCTCGAAGCACCGCGGGTCCTCGAGGTCGATGCGGTCCACCTGAAGATAAGGCTTGCCCAGGGAGAGGTTCTTCAGATAGTCGATGTACTGGGGATTGATGTCGGACGCCACATAGAGATCGCGCGGCAGCAGCCAGGAGGTGATGTTGCCGATGCCGGCGCCGATCTCCAGCACCCGGGCGCCGACGTGGGGAGTGATGGCGTCGGCCATCCAGCGGTTGAAACGGTTCGCCTTCTCCAGGCTGTGGAGAATGTGCGAGCCGTACTCGTCCTCGGCGTAGAGATCGTCGATCAAGCTGTATTGCACCATGGTTCGCAAAGCCTTGAAGGCGTCCTTGAAACCGATCTTTTTCCCCTCGCGATAGGTGCGGCCCAGGTAGGAGATGGGCACCTCGAAGATGCGGCACTCGCGCTTGGCCACCTTGGCGGTGATCTCCGGCTCCATCGCGAAGTCGTTGGAGCGGATGGGGATCGACTTCAGGAGCGGCGCCCGGAACGCCTTGTAGCAGGTCTCCATATCGGTCAGGTTGAGGTCGGTGAACCAGTTGCTCAAGTTGGTAAGCAGCTTGTTGCCCAGCGTATGGCGGTGATTGAGGACGCGGCGGCGCTCGCTGGGCAGGAAGCGGGAGCCATAGACGACGTCCGCACCGTCCTCCAGGAAAGGGCGGATCAGACGCGGATAGTCCCGGGGGTCGTACTCGAGGTCGGCGTCCTGGAAGAGGATGAGATCGCCCGTGGCCTCGGCGATGCCGCGGCGGATGGCCGCTCCCTTGCCCTGGTTCTTGCCCTGCTCCAGCAGCCGGACGCGGTCC
>Ga0134121_10000321_pt1 | contig 56547 bp, 51 predicted proteins | sample KB301_FD_96463 | JGI IMG/M metagenome (GOLD analysis project Ga0134121, IMG submission 96463) | Terrestrial soil microbial communities without Nitrogen fertilizer from Kellogg Biological Station, Michigan, USA - KB3-0-1 | ecosystem: Environmental > Terrestrial > Soil > Unclassified ...
CCGCGACGATCTGCGACCAACTCGGTTGGACGGCGGAGAAGGTATCCGCGGTGGAAGCCGCGCGTCTCCTGAAAGTCGACCTCGCCACCGAGATGGTGAAGGAGTTCACCTCCCTTCAGGGGATCATGGGCGGCATCTACGCCCGCGAGGAGGGGCAGCCGCAGGAGGTCTGGCAGGCCGTCTACGATCAATATCTGCCGGCCTCGACCGAGGACCCGCTGCCCCGCGGCCGGGTGGGACAAGTCACCGCCCTCGCCGACCGTCTCGACACCCTGGTGGGCATCTTCGGCCTGGGTCTGATTCCCACCGGTAGCAAAGATCCCTTCGGACTGCGCCGCGCCGCCCAGGGCGTGGTGCGCATCGGTCTCGAAGGGGGGCTCGCGCTGGACCTGGAGAAGGCCATCCTCGAGGCCGCGAAGCTCTTCGGCGACCGTCTGACCCGCAAGCCGGAGCAGATCCTGGACGATCTTAGAGCCTTCCTCAACGACCGCGTGCGCTACCTGCTGGGTCTAGCAGGCTACGCCTACGACGAGATCGAAGCCGCCCTGGCCGTGGGCGTCAGCAACCTGCCGGATCTCCGCGCCCGGGTGGACGCCCTGCACAAAGTGAGGGAGACACCCGGCTTCCTCAACGTGGTTCTGGCGGCCAAGCGCATCGCCAACATCGTCAAGGACGCCACCGAGCGACCCTTCGACGAAGCGCGTCTTGTGGAGCCGGCGGAGAAGGATCTGGCCGCTGCCTTTAACAAGCTAGGCACCGACATCGAGTCGTCTGCCGCCGCGGGAGACTATGAGCGCTGCCTGCGCCGCGTCGCCGATCTCGCCCCGGTGCTCGACAAGTTCTTCGTCGAGGTCATGGTGATGACCGAGGACGAAGCCGTGCGCACCAACCGCCTCGCCCTGCTTCAGGCGATCGGAAGGGCCGTGTCGAAGACGGCGAAGCTGACGGAGATGGTGGTGGACAAGGCGGAGGCGCGGGCGAAGGCGGTGTAGGCGAGGAGCAATCCGGGGGCGCGCCAGCCATGGGGGCACCATATAATTTCTCTCCAACTCCATATACTCCAGCCTCCAAATCTAACCGCCGGGCCTTCCCCTCCGCCAACCCTAGGCTGCGGAGTCCCAATCCTCGCTTCCTCCATATACCGCCGCCGAGGACTTATATAACTCCTTCTGAATGTACGCTGGTCGGAGCTGATCGCATATAGCCTAACCGATTTTATATATGGATCCACCATCAATCTATATGACGACTCCAGGTTCTTATATGAATCCACGCAGGTGAAGCCTCCCGGCTGCCCGGTCAGGCCTGGGGAGCGGCTCCGGAGCGCTCCGCGGCCATCAATCTATATATCCCCACGGAGATCTTATATACTATGGACGCTTCCGCGCCTTTGGCGTTCCTTCTGGTATATACTCAGGACACTAAATTATATATGGCGACTGCTCCCGAAGCCTTGGGGGTGGCGCAAGGAGGGTAACTTGTTCACGAGCTTGGATCTTGACGAACCCCTGTTCATGAAGGCGTGGTCGCTGTCCCAGATCAAGACAAAGAAGGCCTTCGTGGAGGAAGCGCTGCGGATGTACCTGCAGCTCTACGAACAGGCAGGAGTGCGCTCTCTCCGCGGCAAGCTGGTGTGGCAGGCGGATCTGGACGCGATCCGGGAGGAGCGCGGTGCAGGTTCTCGTTGATTCGTCCGTCTGGATCGACTACTTCACGGGGGCGGCCACGCCCGAGGCGGACAAGTTGGACTCGCTCCTCGGCCGTTCTCCCCTGGTGGTGGCCGACGTGGTGATGATGGAGGTCCTCCACGGGCTGCCGGACGAGCTGCACAGGAGGCAGGCCCGCGAAGCGTTGGGCAAGTTCTGGCGGGTCGATCTTGCAGGATTCGAGCTCGCCGAGAAGTCGGCCGTCAACTTCCACACTCTCCGCGCCCGGGGCATCCCGGTGCGCACCGCCGAGTGCCATATCGCCACCTTCTGCCTCGTCTACAGCTTCGCGCTCCTGCACTCCGCGCCCAAGTACTACGAGCCGTTCGAGAAGCACCTGGGGTTGACGGTGGCGCGGTAGGGTGGAAGCCCACTCAGGCCGGAAACTTTTCTACCGGGAGACCAGATCGTCTAGGGAAATACCCAAGCCCTTGAGGATGGCCCGAAGCGTTCCTGCGGGAATGTCGCCCGGATGTTTGGGAATGACCGCCGATCGATTCTGGGCGGGGTTATGCCAGATCTCGTGACTGCCCTTGCTCTGGCGGATCAGCTTGCATCCGAGCTGCCGGAGATTGCGAGTCAGCTCGCGATACGTCAAACGGGCACCAGGACCGGGACACGTCCCGGAGCGGTTACCGTCTCGATGCCCGCCGGCAATTGCTGGTGGGTCTTGACCATCACTTCAATGAGGTCGTGAGCCACGTCGGGTGCCAGCCGGAGAACCTCCTGGACGCTATCTGCTTGCACAATGAGACCAGGAAGGTCCAGACTCGTGCCTAAGAATGGCCCCTCAGGTAACTGCTCGATTTCCAGTGTAATCTTGTACATTCAATCGGTTCCCCCTCCTCATTCTAGCAGCCCAGTGCGATTACATCCGCCGTCCTTGAGGTCCTTGCTGTCCTTGGTGTCCTTCCGGAGGGTCCTTATCCCAGCTCCACCTCTTTGAAATCCCCATAAACCGCATGCCCCCCCGGCTCCGCCGGCCGGTTTCCGGGACGCACGAGCAACCCGGTGCGCATTCCGGCCGCCGCGGCGGCGTCGAGCTCTTCGCGCACGTCGCTCAGATAGAGGATCTCTCCGGCCGGTAACCCGTACGCCGTGGCAATGGCGGCGTAGGCGATCGCTTCGCGCTTTGGACCGGTCATGGTGTCGTGGAAGCCTTCGAAGAGGGGAGTCAGATCGCCGAAGGCCGTGTGGCCGAAGAGGAGCTTCTGGGCGTGGACGCTTCCCGAGGAGAAGACCCGCAGGCGGATTCCCGCCGCGCGCCAGGCGGCGAGCGCGTCCGGCACGTCGGGGAAGACGTGCCCCTGAATGGTGCCGCTCAAGTAGCCCTCCTCCCAGATCACTCCCTGGAGGAGCTTGAGGCCGGTCGATTTCCGGTCCTCGGCCATAAGGCGACGGGCATAGTCCGCACCGTTTCCGAAAGGAGTCAGGACGGCGCCCTGGGAGACCTCCCCATCGTAATCTTGGAGCAGACGGGAGAGCGCCGCGGCGAGCTCGGGATCGGGATGGGGCCGGCCGCAGTAGTCGTCCAGCCGGGCGGCGGCGTAGGGGAAGAGGACGTCGTAGACGAAGGAGATCGAGGTCGTCGTGCCTTCGATGTCGGTCAGGACGGCCGCGATCTCCCTGGGTGCAGTCACTCTCCTACAGCGTCCGCTGGAACGGGATGTAGGTGGGCCCGAAGCAGAGGGGCTGGAACTTCGAGTCCTCGCCGGACTCCGTGTAGTGCGGCGCCCAGCCGGACGGGTCCTGGAACAGGCGGATGGCCCGGATGGTCTTGTCCATGCAGAGATCGAACCAGTGGTGGGTGCCGCGCGGCACACGGATCATGTCGCCCTTGGTCATCTCCAGGCTGAACACCGGTCCCTCGGTGGGGTGGATGTGGAACAGGCCGCGGCCGTGGACGATGAAGCGCACCTCGTCCTCGTCGTGCCAGTGCTCTTTGTTGAAGCGGGCGAGCATCGCGTCGAGGCCGGGAGTGGTGGGCTTGACGTTGATGACGTCCGCCGTCACGTAGCCGCCCTCTTTCATCAGGCGCTGAATGGGTTCCTGATAGGCGTCCAGGATCTCCTGGTCGTCCGCGTCGTCGGCCAACGAGTCCGACCCCTCGAACTTGCTGTACCAGATGCCCACTCCGGCAAGGAAGCCGAAGATCTCGTGAGGGTCCTCCAACACTCGTCCTTCCTGGGGGATATTCAGCGTTGCCATACACCGTCCTCCTCGCGCCTCCGGCGCGTCTCACTTCTCTGGTGCTCGAATCTAGCAGAAAGGTGACAGGTGGGGGAGGGGGCCTTTTTTGCTACAGTCCCCCCGCGCCATGGAACCCGATCAAGATCCCCGCACCGTTCTATCTTCCGCGGCCCGCCTCTTCTACGACCGCGGCTGGATGTGGGGCACGGCGGGCAACCTTTCCCTGCGCCAGGCCGACGGCAGCTTCTGGATCACCGCCAGCGGCAAGGCGAAGGGGCGGCTCGGGGCGGCCGACTTCCTGCGTATCGCGCCTGGCGGCGGGGTCTTGGAGCGGGGCCGCCCTGATGACCGCCCGTCCGCCGAGACCAGTCTGCACGATGCGATCTACCGGTTGTTCCCCCAGGCCGGCGCCTGTTTCCACGTCCACTCGATTTCCGGCAACGTCGCCGCCCGCTTGGCCGGCGGGGAAGACCTGCGCTTGCCGCCGCTCGAGATGCTCAAGGGACTGGGAGTCTGGGATCAGGACCCCAGCGTCGGGCTCGCCGTTTTCCCCAACCACCTGCACGTGCCGCGCATCGCCGAGGAGCTGGTGGCCCGCTTTTCCGTCTCACCACCGGAGGTTCCCGGCTTCCTCATCCGCGACCACGGCCTCACGACCTGGGGCAGGGACGCCGAGGCCGCTCTCCACAACGTCGAGCTCTTTGAATACATTTTCGGCTACATCGCAGCGGCCCGAACAGCGGGCTTGGACGCCTAATCGATCACGATGCCCTTGAGGTCCTCTTCGGGCTGGGGTAATTTGATTCCCAGGTCCTCCAGCGTCTCGACGAGCACCGTGGCGACCACCAGGTTGCGGAACCATTTCTTGTCGGACGGCACGACGTACCAGGGCGCCCAGTTCTGGCTGGTGCGACTGAGAATGTCCTCGTAGGCCTTGGTGTACTCGTCCCAGTGGCCGCGATCGATCAGGTCGCCCTTGCGGAACTTCCACTGCTTGGCGGGATCGTCCAGGCGCTCTTGAAGACGCCTCTTCTGCTCGTCCTTGGAGATGTGGAGGAAGAACTTGATCACCGTAGTTCCGGTCTCCGCGAGCAGGCGTTCGAAGTCGTTGATCTGATCGTAGTGGCGGTGCCAGACTTCGGGTGGCTCGAGCTTGAGCACTCGCACCGGCAGCAGTTGCTCGTAGTGGCTGCGGTTGAAGATCACCATTTCGCCCGCGCCGGGCACCTTGGAGTGGATCCGCCACAGAAAGTCGTGCTCCCGCTCCTCCTGGGTTGGAACCTTGAAACCCACGGCCCGCACGCCCAGCGGATTGACGCCCTCGAAGACGTGGCGGATGGTGCCGTCCTTGCCGCTGGTGTCGGTCCCTTGAAGCACGACGAGCACCTTGTGCTTGTGCTCGGCCCACAGCGCCTCCTGGATCGCTTCCAGCCGCTGGTTGAGGGATGCGGAGCGTTTCTCCGCCTCTTGCTTGCCGCCCTTGAAGCCCTTGGTCGACCCCGGATCGAATCTCTTGAGATTGACCTTTTTTCCCGGCTCCACCCGAAATCTCTTCATGGACTCTCCTTTGGTCAACGAGCCACGGCTGCCCTTAAGTCTATCCCTACCTCGAAGGCGCTGGTGCAGGCCTTCAGATTCAACTGTCCCGACAACCCAACGCCGCAGCACTCCTGTCTATTAGGAGATCCCAACGAATCGCCGATCAACCGCCCACCAGGGCTTCTTCGAAAGGACAACCACGATGCGCAGACTGACTCTGGTTCTACTGGGACTTGCGTTGCTCTCCACTGCAGCGGCCGCACTGGCGGAGGAACCGGTCGCGGCCGACCTTTCGACGCCCGCGACTGCGGCGGCGCAGTTGGTCGCCTCGCCGGCACCCCTCAGCCTGCTCCCTGAAAATCCGCAGCCCGCCTTCACGCTCCCCTGCCCCCCGGAGCCGGTTGTGACCTGCAACACGTGCTTCCTTCTCGGAACGTACTACAGCTACCAGTGCACGACGTTCTGCTCGAACGGAGTTTTCCACAGGAGTTGTAGCTACTGCGGCTCGGGCTGCCCGTTGTAGGGGGCAGCGTTCAGAGGTCCGGGGGCAAGGCTGATGGCGTACTGGCCCCCGGACAGGCTTCTCTTCTGTCGTCAACCGGTTCGCTGGGCGGTTCACGCGCTGCTTACCGGCTCCGCCAATACGGTCGCCGAACAATCTTTCGGTTAACATCTACCGGCGGCCCCTTTACGCTCTGGTCGACACCACTGCCGGTGATCGTGCCGCTAGCGTCGGCCGTGAGCCAGCCGAAACCCCCCGGAGCCTGCAGCTCCACCCTGATCTCGACGGCCATGGGCGCTAACAGGGCACCGGGATGCTCGGCGTTCTCGCCGTCTTTCGGCTCGCCGCTAACGAGAGGATTCTCCTCAAGTCGACGAAGCTTCCGTTCCATGGCTCGGCTCTTGGCATTCACCTTCATTTCGATTCGCCGGGCGATCTCGGCTGAGCTGAGCGCCTTGCGCGTGATCTTTACCTCTACGACCTTGGCGCCTTCGAGCTTGGTCTGGGTGAGCGCCACCTTGACGAGGGCGGGAATGCGCTCGACTGCGACCTGGTCCCAGTCGAAGAGGTTGTCGTCGATGTTGGAGTCTTGGAACGCGCCCAAAAGGTCGACGGGTGACGGACCACTCAGCTCGCCTCCCTTGTAGTCGTAGGAGTCGACGTTCACGAGTTTGGCCGGGTCCTGCACCTCGAGGCTCGCGGTGCTCACGCTCATCTCGAAGCGCACGGCACGGCGCTTGCCCGGCAGCTTCTGGCGGTAGGTCTGGAGCATCGTCGTGAACTGTGGCTCGTTCCACAGCGGTCCGGCGGGCGCCGGTGGTGCCGGCGCGCCGGAAGAAGTCGCTGGCGCCTGCTGGCAGCTCGCCACGCTGATTGCTGTTGCGATGGTCAGCGACGCCAGGGTCAGCCAGGCAAAGGTCGTGCGCATGGAGCACCTCCTCTCCTAGTACATCTGCAAAGCGGCCCAGCCGCGGGACGATTGCCTAGCTACTTTCCCCGGAAAAACTCGGCTTCATGAAGGGGCGGAGCCGCCTTGGGCGGGCCGCTGGCGCTGAGGGAGTGGGGAAGGTTGAGCTTCGCTGAGCGGCAGGTTGGCGGCCTGGGCGGCGACGGCGTGCATCTCTCTAAGTATAGCCTCAAGGTGCTTGCGGTTGGCTATCCATTCTTGGTAGAGGCGGGCCTGCTGCTCGGTAAGGCTGCGAGTGACGGTCTTGCCTTGGACTGTCGGAAAGGTGCCAGCCTTTTCGGCAAGTCGGCTCGGGTTGCCCGCTGTAGGGGCAGCGTTGATCGGTCCGGGGGCAAGGCTGCAGGTCCTCTCGTCGAGATCGCGAAGTTGGCTGTTCTTAGCCGCCCCAGGATCGGACTGATTCCACTCCAAGTCGGGCGGGAATGGCCGCTTTTGGCGGGACTTTGCGTCTACAGGGTATGCGGGATCAAACCAACCGGAAACCGTACAAGGAGGGATTACCAATGAAAAGGATCGTGACACTCGCCCTGATGATGCTGATCGGCGGCTACGGAGCGGCGCATGCTGAGCCCCCAGTGGCTGTTACGGAAGAGGCCACCAAGACGGAACAGGCGACCGCGGACTTCCTGGGATTGAAGTGGGGTCTTGGGATCGGAGTGATGGGAGGCTTTGGAGGTGACCGTGCCGTCGAGAAGGCCTCGATCGTCAATGGGGTCGTGCGGGTGGAGGAAGAGGGCGACCTGCGACCACAGTCGTTCATGGAGATGCACGTCTTTCTCGACAAAAAGGCGAGAGATTGGCGTGGGTATCAGAGAGGGAAGTCGGCATCTCGGATGGCGGCAGCCAACGGGCTGAACAGAAAAAACAATGGAACTCTCACCACGCCAGATCCTCCACTCACGGGCTTCGGTCCTTTCATCGCATTGCAGAGTAGCGACAAAAAAGTCATCGATGCCCTCTCATTGGGAGTTATGTGGGGATTCCGGAAAGACCCTCAGAGCCCAACGAGCCTGAACGTCGGGATCGGCCTGTCCTTCGATCCAAGTGTCCAGGTTCTTGGCGGAGGGCTGAAAGACGGCCAGAGAACTGACGAGACGGTGATGAGATTCAAAAAGGAAGGGCAATTCGGCTGGGTTCTGATGGCCTCGTTCACTTTCTAGGCCGCCAGACCTGCCGGCCTCCCTGTCGCCGCCCGGCTTGAAATCCCGCCGGGCGACGGCTATTCTTCTCAGAGTCCTCGAAAACTCTGGAGCCTATGGACCGGCAGACCCACGGCTCGACCGTCTCAGGAGAGGTCACCAGCCTCCTCGCCGCAGCTCGCCAGGGGGATGACAGCGCCACACACCGGCTGATGTCCCTGGTCTACGACGAGCTGCGCGCCATGGCGCGCCGGCAACTCCGATACCGCCGGCCAGGGCAGACGATCACCACGACTGCTCTCGTGCACGAGGCTTATCTAAAGCTCGTGGACCACGAGGGTGTCACCTGGCAGGACCGCTCCCACTTCTTTTCGGTTGCAGCCCTGGCCATGCGCCACATCCTGGTGGACTCCGCCCGTCGGCGCGTGGCGCGGAAACGCGGTGGCGAGGATGTGCGGATCACGCTCGACGAGTTGCACATGGGCGGGGAGGAGCCGGATGCGGAGGCGCGGGCCGTGGAGGTTATCGCCGTGGATCGCGCCCTGACATCGCTCGCGGCCCTCAACGAGCGGCTGAGCCAACTTGTGGAGCTGCGGTTTTTCGCCGGGCTGACTGAAGAAGAGACGGCGAACGTGATGGGGACCTCGGAGCGGACAGTACGACGCGACTGGCGCAAGGCCCGAGCCTTCCTCTTCCAGGCCCTCGGCGGCCAGGCCGAGGTATGAGGCCGGGCCTGCCCATGGATCTCACCCTCTGGCGTCGGGTTGAAGCGATTCTCGACCTTGCATTGGACCTTTCCCCCGGGGAGCGCAGCGCTTTCCTGGATCAGTCTTGCGCCGGTGATCTGGAGTTGCGTGCCGAGGTGGAGACCTTTCTGGCGGCGGACGCGGAAGCCGGCGGCTTTCTCGGCATGCCCGCTGGAGAATACGCCCCGGATCTGCTCGCCGAAGTCACAGGCGAGGAAGAGATTAAGGTGGACCTCGTCGGTCGCCCGATGGGGCCGTACCGGCTTCTCCGCGAGATCGGCGGCGGCGGCATGGGTGTGGTCTACGAGGCAGAAGACGCGCGGCTCGGGCGACGCGTGGCCGTCAAGCTTCTGCCGCCAGAGTACAGCCGCGACCGCAAGGCGAAAGAGCGTTTTCTCCGGGAAGCGCGGGCCGCCTCGACCGTTGACCATCCTAACCTCTGTACCGTCCACGACGTGGGCGAAAGCGAAGGCCGGCTCTACATCGTTCTGGCTTTGTACGAGGGCGAGACCCTGCGGGAGAGGATCCGGCGCGGGCCGCTGCCGCTCACAGAAGTCCGGGAGGTGGCGGTCCAGGTGGCACGGGGCTTGGCGCGCGCCCACGAAGCGGGAATCACCCACCGCGACGTCAAGCCAGCCAATGTGATGCTGACGCGGCGAGGCGAGGTGAAGATCCTCGACTTTGGCATCGCCCGGCTGGAGGGCGACGAAGTCTCTCTCACTCGGACCGGGGTGTCCTGGGGGACGCCTGCTTACATGTCGCCTGAGCAGGTTCGTGGCGAGGCCGTGGACTGCCGAACCGATGTCTGGTCACTGGGGGTGCTGCTCTATGAGATGCTCGCTGGCCGGCGGCCGTTCAGGGGCGAGAGCGTCGAGGTGGTGCTCTCTTCGATTCTTACCCAGGAGCCCGAGCCGCTCAATCGCATCCGGTCGGACGTGCCCCCGGATTTGGCCCGCATGGTGGCCCGGACGTTGATCAAGGACCGGACCGAGCGCTACGCCAACGCCACGGAGCTCCTCGCTGACCTCGAATCGGGCCGTGTGTCGGGAGGCTTGCCGGCGCTCCGTCGCTGGCGCCCCAGGAGGACATTTCGGAGAAGCTTTCTCGCTGGAGCTCTGGCCCTCCTCGCGTTCCTCGCGTTGGCTCTCACTTGGCGGCTCTGGCACCCTGCGGCCCCGCGCTTGCGGCTTGCCGTTCTGTATCCGAAAGTGACCCTTGCGGGGAACAACCCGGAGCTTCCCTTCGTCACATCCGAAGTGATCGAAGCAACCCTCGCCAACCTCACCTCCCTTGAGGGCTTGCAACCCCTCGATCCACCTGAGAAAGATGAGGGAAGCGGCTCCGAGGCGGAGAGATTGCGCTTGCTGGAGGCTGACGAAGTGCTCTTGCCTCTTCTCGACTGTCGGGGAGATTGGTGCCAGGTGATCTTCCGCCGTCTCCGCAAGACGGGAGGCGAAGTTCTGGCAACGGTGGGACCTTTCGAAGTCCCGATCGGCATCGAGAACGCTTATCAGCTCGCGGAAGGGGTACGGAGCCACCTGTTGCAGATCTACCCCGACCGTCGGCACCGGCCGGGATCAACCGGCGATAAAGTAAGACCGGAGGACTATTCCGCGTATATCAAGCTCGAACGCCGGTATACCCAGCGCCTGGGAAACGACGATCTCGCTCAGCTCGACCGTCTGCTGCGGACATCCCCCGACCTGCTCGGCGCGTACCTGCTGGCCGCGAACATCTCCCGCAACTTCAGAGCCATCGATCGCGCGCTTGTCTATGTGACACGAGCCGAGAAGATCGCCCCCTACGACCCCGGGCCTCTCTTCACCCGTCTCCGAATCGAGTTGGAGGGAAATCGGCTCGATGCAGCGGGCATCACTTTGGCACATCTGGAGAGCTTGGCTCCCAACGACGCCCGGGTGCAGAGCGCCAGAGCCGATCTGCTTGAGGCGCGGGGAGCGTTGGAAGAGGCTCGCCATCTGCGCGAAGAGGCTGCCCGGCGGCGGCCCACTTGGACCAGGATTCTCGAGTTGGCGACTCTGGAGTTTCGTTTGGGCGCCAGCGAAAGTGCCCGCCGGCGCCTCGGGGAGCTCCAGGTGGTACAACCGAACAACCAATGGATTCAGGAACACTTGGCTGCCCTGGAGGCGGTCTACGGAGATCCGAAACGTGCCGCGGTGCTTTTCGAAGAGCTGATTCGCACCCGGCCAGCACGCCCATTCTTCACGAGCCTCGGCTTCGTTCGCTTCCTCCTCGGGGACTACGCCGCAGCTATTGCGGCCGACCACCAAGCCCTCGCCATGGAACCTGGTCACCTTCTGACCCGCTTCAACCTGACTGACGTGCTCGAAGCCCAGGGTAATCTAGCCGAATCGCATCGCCTCTGCAGTACCCTGGTGCGGGAGCTGGCCACTGCGCCGACTCAGCCGGAGGCGCGTATTCGTTTAATGCACGCCCAGTGCCTCTTGCACCTTGGCGACCGAGCCGGGGCCGAACGAATCGCCACGGAGGTTCTCAAGCAGAGGCCCGAGGATGTACAGGACTGCCATCAGGCCGCTCAGCTCTATGCGCTCCTGGGAGAGCGCTTTTCCGCCCTCTACTTCACCGAGCAGGCCCTAAAGAAGGGTCTTCGGCGGGAGTGGTTCATGATTCCTGAGTTCCGCTCCCTTAGGGAGGACCCGGAATTCCGGGCCCTCCTCGATTTTCCTGCGGTCCGCAAAATAAGCTGAGCTAGATCGCAGGTCAACCTGGCGTCATGGGGATATCAATGCCGCCGCCGAGGTTCAAAGCTCCGTCGACCCCGTTTACCCACTCAAGTGCTTTCCCGCCTTCAAAGAGGTTATAGAGGAAGCGCTTGCTCATAATACCTTCGGCCGAGCGGATTGCGCCGACGATCAGGCCCGAGCCGATCGAGACACTGTTGAAGGGACCTAGAGGGTTGCAAGGCTGGGGATTGTCGAGGTTGGGCAAGTCAAGGGTTTGTTGGAACAGCACCTGCAGCTCTCTGTTTGCAGGCGTGATGAACCATGTCACGGTGTCACCGGGGTTTACAGGTGGTGGAGTCCCTTCACGGCCTGGATGGGGGTTACGAATGGCCTTCACGCGTTCTACGCCCATCACTTGTTCAAATGATACCTTGATGACGTGGTGCATTGATTCTCCTTTCTTCTCTTTGGATTTACGGTTAGCGCTCGCATTCTCCTCGGTGGTTCGTCTCCTTAGAATTCTTCTCTTCGGAGTTCTGGGCCGGACAGCCGGCCTGTCGGCCTTACCTGAATGAACGCAGTGCCGTCGGAAAAGCGGCCACCCGCGTCGCAAGCGCGGCGCGGTGCAAGAGCACAGGCGGCGGTCTCCAGATCAGAGCATTGCCGAGGAGTGGATCCTTCGCGGCGAGGCACCGCAGTCAATCGACCCCAAGAAGGAAATCTCCCGTGTTTTCGTGTGGAGGTAAGTGTAGCACGCGCCACGGAGCCCCCTGCACCGCTCCAACTCCGGGGGAGGGCTACGCCGACGGAGGGGTTCGAGGGTCAAGGACCGCGGTTCAGGCATCTTTACCTTGAAAATCTCCCAACAGTTGGTGGATTTTCAAGGTAGAAGGGTCGGTCCTTTTCTACCCAGACGCCGCGTCCCTGATACGATCCCCCCGCCCATGACGTCCCCTCCTTCCCCGTCCCTTCCCGACCGCGACCTTCTGCTCTGGATGTACGAGCGGATGGGGCTGATCCGCGAGTTCGAGGAACGGCTGAAGACTCTGGTGGAGCGGGGGGTGCCGGTGGGGCCGGTCCACTTCTATACGGGACAGGAGGCGGTGGCGGTGGGGGTTTGCGCGGCGCTTCGCCCTGGGGACTGGATCGCTTCGACGCATCGCGGCCACGGCCACTGCATCGCCAAGGGAGTGGACGTTCGTCCCATGATGGCCGAGCTGTACGGCAAGGCGACGGGGACCAACCGCGGCAAGGGCGGGTCGATGCACATCACGGACGTGCGGGTGGGGATGCTCGGGGTCAACCCAATCGTGGGAATGGGGGTGCCCCACGCCGTGGGCGCCGCTCTTTCAGCCCGGGTGCGCGGCACGGACGAGGTGGCCGTGGCCTTTTTTGGCGAGGGCGCCACCAGCATGGGCGTCGTCCACGAGGCGATGAACATGGCGGCCGTGTGGTCCCTGCCCGTGGTCTTCGTCTGCGAGAACAACGGCTACGCCCAGGCGACGCCGGTCGAGTACGCGGTGGCGGCCCATCGCATCTCGGACCGGGCCGCAGCTTATCGCATGCCGGGCGTTACCGTCGACGGCCAGGACGTGCTTGCCGTCTTCGAGGCAGCCCGCGAAGCGGTGCGCCGAGGTCGGGCGGGCGACGGCCCGAGCCTCTTGGAATGCATGACCTACCGCTACCACGGCCACCATCAAGGCGACGAGACCCTCCGCTATCGCACGGCGGACGAGGAGAGGACGGCCCGCGAGCGCGACTGTTTGCGCCGCTTCCGGGAGGTCCTTTCGGCCCAGGGATTCCCGGTGGCGGAGATCGACGGCATCGACGCGCGCAACCGGGAGCGGCTGGACGAGGCGATTGCCTTTGCCGAGTCGAGCCCGTTGCCCGGACCGGAGCAACTGCTGGCGGACGTGTATGTGGAGAGTGAATCTTGAGCGCCGAGGTCGCCACCCGCGAGCTGACCTTCAGCCAGGCGATCAACGAAGCCTTACGCCAGGCGATGCGTCTCGATCCCACGGTGATCGTAATGGGGGAGGACGTGGCGGGAGCCGCGGGGCGCGCCCACCTGGGGCTTTCCGACGCCTGGGGCGGTCCGCTGCGCGCCACCCGCGGCCTGATCGGCGAGTTCGGCCCGCAGCGGGTGATCGACACGCCGATCTCCGAGATGGGATTCGTCGGCGCCGCGGTGGGCGCGGCCATGACGGGCCTGCGTCCGGTGGTAGAGATCATGTTTGCCGACCTGATCGGTTGTTGCTACGACCAGATCATCAATCAAGCGGCGAAAATGCATTACATGATGGGCGGCCAAGTGGACCTGCCTCTCGTCATCCGCACCGCCTACGGCATGCACGGCTTCAAACGCAGCTACGGCGGTGGCGCGGCGGCTCAGCACTCACAGACGCTGTATGCCGTGCTCGCCCACGTCCCCGGCCTCAAGGTCGTCGTTCCTTCGACGGCCTACAACGCCAAGGGGCTCACTCTCGCCGCCATTCGCGACAACGGGCCGGTGGTCGTGATGGAGCACAAGTTTCTTGGCAGCGCGGCCAAGGGGCCGGTGCCGGAGGGTGATTACACAGTGAGCATCGGCAAGGCGGAGATCGTTCGCCGTGGCACGGACATTACTTTGTGCGGCATTGGCCGGATGACCCACGTCTGCCTGGAGGCGGCGGAGATGCTGGCCGCCCGGGCCACCAGCGCCGAAGTCGTGGACGTGCTGACCCTTGCGCCGCTCGACGAGGCCACGATTCTGGAGTCCGTCGCCCGCACGCATCGTCTGGTGGTGGTGGATGAGGACACGCCGACCGCTTCGATGGCGCGTGATATCGCCGCCCGTGTCGCCGATAAAGGTTTCGATTGGCTCGACGGTCCCATCAAGACTGTCACCGCTCCCGAGGCGCCGGTGCCCTTCGCCGCCGTCCTCGAAGCCCTTTACGCTCCGCAGGCCGCGAACGTCGTGGCCGCGGTGGACGAGCTTTTCGGCTGAGTGGCTGATCCAGTGGCACAGCGCATCGTCATGCCGTCCTTCGGGATGTACACCGCTGAGGGGAACCTCGGCCGTTGGCTCGTTCCCGCGGGTTCATCGGTCCAGGCGGGCGATCTCATCGTCGAGGTCGTCACCGAGAAAGCCACCTATGAGGTCGAGTCGCCGGGGTCCGGCATTCTCCATCCCGTGGCGGTCGAGGGAGAAAACCTGACGGTTGAAGGATTGATCGGCTGGATTCTCGCCGAGGGCGAATCGTTGCCTGAAACCGAAGGAGTGAAGAAGTCGGAGCCGGAGCGGATCAAGGCGAGCCCCATCGCTCGGCGGCTGGCGGTGGAGAAGGGAATCGATCTCGCGACTCTCACCGGCACCGGTCCGGGAGGGCGGATCGTGGAGGCGGACGTACTTGCCGCGGTATCGCCTGCCTCGCGCGAGTCTGCTTGGAAGATTCGCGAGAGGATTCCCTTGGCCGGCGCGCGGAAAACGATCGCGGAACGTCTGCGGCGGACTGTGGACACGGCGGTCTCGCTCACTCTTACCCGCGAGGTCCGGGTGGACGCGCTGGTGGCGGCCCGGAAAAACCTTGCGACCTCGTGGGACGCGCTGTTCGTCAAGATCTTCGCCGAGTCGCTGCGGGAACGGCCGGAGCTCAATGCGGTGATCGAAAACGGTGAGATCCTCCTCCTCGACGAGGTCCACGTGGGTTTCGCCGTTTCGTTGCCCAGCGGACTGGTGGTGCCGGTGGTCCGTGACGCCGATACCAGGCCGCTTGCCGAAATCGCCGCTGACATCCGCGATCTGGCCGATCGCGCCCGGTCGGGATCGCTGCGGCCCCAGGACGTCCTCGGCGGCACGGCGACCGTTACGAACCTTGGCGCGCATGGAATCGATGCCTTCACCCCGGTGATCAATCCGCCGCAGTCGGCGATCCTCGGTGTCGGCCGGATTGCCCAGCGGCCGGTGGCGGAGGACGGTCAGGTTGTCGTGGCTTGGACCTGCGTCCTGAGCCTCACCTTCGATCACCGGGTAACTGATGGTGCTCCGGCGGCGGATTTGCTGGATGCTGTGGCGCGGCGGATGAGCGAAAACAAAGAAGGAATCTAACGATGTCCATTTCTACCTCACCGGCTGCCGCTGAGCTCGCTCGCCGAATCCGCCGCCATTCGGTGCTGATGACGAGTCGCGCGAATGCTTCGCATATCGGCTCGTCGCTCTCCATGGCGGATCTGCTTGCCATTCTCTACAGCGAGTTTCTGCGCTTCGATCCCCAGCATCCCGACTGGCCGGAGCGCGACCGTTTTATTCTGAGCAAGGGGCACGGCTGCGCCGCCCTCTACGCCGTGCTCGCCGAGACCGGCTACTTTCCCGTCGAGCGGTTGGAAACTTTCTATCAGGATGGCTCGCCGCTCGCCGGGCACGCCACCCACAAGGACGTGGCGGGCGTCGAGGTCTCGACCGGTTCGCTCGGTCATGGTCTCTCGCTCGGCACCGGCATGGCGCTCGCGGGCAAGCGCGACGGCAAGAGCCATCGCGTCTGGGTGATGGTGAGCGACGGCGAGTGCGACGAGGGTTCCACCTGGGAACCGGCGCTTTTCGCCCCCCATCACCGGCTCGACAACCTGGTGGCGATCGTCGACTACAACAAGATTCAGAGCTTCGGCACGGTCAAGGAGGTTCTCGACCTCGAGCCCCTGGCCGACAAGTGGCGCGCCTTCGGTTGGGGCGTACGGGAGATCGATGGCCACGATCTCACAGCGATTCGCGAGGCCTTTGCGGCTGTGCCCTTCGTGCCGCAGCGGCCGAGCTGCATCGTGGCCCACACCATCAAGGGCAAGGGTGTTGGCTACATGGAAAATCAGCTCCTCTGGCACTACCGGGCGCCGCGCGGTGCGGATCTAGAGACGGCGTTGCGCGAGATCGGAGAGGAGGAGCTGCGTTGAGGACCGCGTTTCTGGAAACCCTTTTCGAGCTGGCCAAGGCCGACGAGCGAATCGTCTTCCTCACCGGCGATCTCGGTTTTTCCGTCATCGAGCCGTTTGCGGAAGCGCTTCCGAAGCAGTTCGTCAACGCCGGTGTCGCCGAGCAGAACATGACGGCCATCGCCGCCGGCATGGCACTCTCGGGCAAGATCGCTCTCACCTATTCGATCGCCAACTTTCCGACGCTTCGCTGCCTGGAGCACATCCGCAACGACGTCTGTTATCACGAGGCGAACGTCAAGATCGTGGCCGTGGGCGGCGGCTTCGCCTACGGGGCCCTGGGAGCGAGCCACCACGCGACGGAAGAGCTGGGCGTCATGCGCATGATGCCGGGGATGACCGTCGTCGCCCCGGCCGATCCCATCGAAGCCCGCCTCGCCACCCGTGCCATCGTGGCCCATCCCGGCCCTTGCTACATCCGGCTTGGCAAGGCGGGGGAGTCGAACGTCCACGAAGGACCGATCGATTTTCAGCTCGGCCGCGCAATCCAGGTTCGCGACGGCAAAGACGTCACTTTGATCTCGACCGGCGGCATGCTCAAGACCGCCGTCGGAGTGGCCCGCCGCCTGGCCGAGCGCGGCGTCGAAGTGCGAGTCCTGAGCATGCACACCTTGAAGCCGCTGGACACCGAAGCGGTCCTCGCCGCGGCGCGGGACACGGGAGCCGTCTTCACCCTGGAACAGCACAGCGTGATCGGCGGCCTCGGGAGCGCGGTGGCCGAAGTTCTCGCTGAAGCCCCGGATATCAAAGTGAAATTCAAGCGCATCGGCCTCCCCTCGGCCTTTTCACCGCGCGTGGGGAGCCAGCAGTATCTCGAAGAGCAGAATGGATTGGATGAGGCGGGGGTGTTGCGAGTGGTGGAGGGGGTGCTGGGAAGGTGAATGCGTCGCTGGCGGCAGCCTCCCAGCGGCCCCTCACTCCCCCAACCCCCTCTCTCCCACCGCACTCCCGCCCCGCCGGGAGAGAGGGGGCTTTAAGAGAACGCGGCTTTGTTTCTTAGACAAACCACTCCCTCTTCTCCCGGTCGGGGGGAGGGCGATGGGAGAAGAGGGTCGGGGTGATGAGGGGCTAGCGGCTGGGTCAGGCAATCACCCATCCGCCGCTCGCCGACATCTCCGCCGCCGTCAAGGCCCGCTGCACCGCCAGCCCATCCTCGAACGACGCATCTCCCTCGGCAATCCCACCCCGCAGACAGGCGTCCACGAAGCTCCGCATCATGCGGCCCAGGGCGTGGGTTTGGCCGTCGCGCGCCTCCGCAGGCAGCGGCAGATCCTCCCAGCCGGCTTTGTCGGGGCGGGCGACTCGCAGTGAATCGACGCCGCCGCGAGAGAGCAGGGCCTCGAGGGCGCCGTCGCGGCCCACCACCTGCACGTAGTTCTGGCCCCTTTGCGGGGTGATCCGGCTGCTCTGCCACTGGCCGCGGATTCCCGAGGCAAATCGGAACGAGGCCGTGGCGATGTCGTCCGTCTCGACGCCTGGCCGCGGCAGGTACTGGAGGTCGGCCTTGACCTCGGCGATGGAACCCAGGATGAAGGCGGCGAGGTCGAAGAGGTGGGAGCCCAGGTCATAGAGCACGCCTCCTCCTGAGGGTCCCATCAGCTCCCGCCAGCCGTGGGCTCGCAGACCGTCCCAATACTCGTGATGGGCACGGAAAAGGTAGGGCTCGCCGACGTCGCCGGCCGCCACCCGCCGGCGCAGCTCCTCAACCCCGTAGAGATAGCGGAAAGTGAAGGCCACTTGGTGAACCCGCCCGCTTGCCGCGGCGGCGCTGGCCATCTCTTCGGCCTCGGCGACCGAAAGGCCAAGGGGCTTCTCACAGAAAACATGCTTGTTGTGGCCGAAGGCGAGCAGAGCCTGCTCGCGATGGGCGGCGTTGGGCGTACAGATCGAGATCCCGTCCAGATCGTCCCGCGCGCAGAGCTCCGCGAGGTCGTCGTGGACGGTTTCGATACCGAAACGGTCGGCGAGCGCCTGCGCTCCCTCGCGGCGGCGCCCACAGATCGCCACTACCTCGGCCCGGGGATGGCTCTGCAGGCCGGGAATGTGACAGGCGGCGGCGAAGGCGCCTGCCCCGATCACTCCGAAACGCAGCTTGGGGTTGTCGCTCACCGCCAGGATGATATCCGACCGGCAGGCGATGGTAATACGGCGCCCGTTTTTCACTCTTCACCCGAAGTTAGCTCGTAGTCCGTAGCCCGGGCGGCAGCTCTGCCGGCCGCCCATCTGACCAGGGAGGTCACACATGACAAGACAACGTGTCGCTCAAGTCTTCTACGCCTCGCTCATCGCCCTCGGCATGATGGTTTCCATTGGCGGCTCCGCGCTCGCCCAGCCGGCGCCGCGCAACGTGCCGGGCGATCTGCCCGAGCCGGTGCTTTACGGAACCGTCTTTCACCACGTGATTGCGCTCCAGAAGCAGGCGGCGATCCTGGAGAAGAAGGGCGAGGACGGCAGCAAATACCGCCTCCTGTATCGGCGGCGGGCCAAGCTGGACGAGCAGCAGGCGCGGGCGCTGGACAAGATCGCCGCCGATTGCCAGCTCGAGGTCACCCAGCAGGACCAGAAGGCCTGGCAGCTCATCGCCGCCGCCCGGGCTCAGGTCGCCGGTGGCCGCCTCGCCAAGGGGCAGACACCCAAGGCGCCGCCCAAGGAGCTCGCGGCGCTGCAACAGGAGCGCAACGACATCGTCCTCAAAGCCCGAGACCGGCTGCGGGAAGCGCTGGGAGACCAGGAGTTCGAGCGCTTCGACGCCTTCGTGCGCGAGACGATCGGCCCCCGCATCACCGTGCATTCTCCCGCCATCCCGCGTACCGCGGGTCCACGTCAGCCTGCCCTGACGCCGCGCCCGGAAGCCCAGTAGTGAACGCCTGTCTTGGTTTCAGGAGGATGACGAAATGAAACGAGCACTCTTTCTATTGGCGGCCCTCTGCCTATGCGTTACCTTCGTTCCCAGTGCGAACGCGCAGATCGTGGTCGGTCTTTCGACGATCGATGTCAACCCGGAGACCACCAGTGTCGAAGGCTACTCGGCGACTCTGTTGGATTACAACGCCTGCTATTACTACGACGCTTACGTCGAGGGCTACCTCTACGAAGACGTCAACGGCAAGGACTCCGATGCCTTCCACGGCATCTGCACGGCCGAGGCTTTCACTGATACCTTGGCCAACCCTGGCCACATCTACACCGAGATTGGCGATCACTACATTGTGGCCTACTTCTACGATGCGGGATTCGGCTTCTACGATCCCTTCGGTTTCAGCAACTTCGGCGGTGAGTACGGCGGCAGCTACAACTTCAACGGTTGCAACTGCGCGACCTACTACTTTGAGGAGTACATCTATCTCGGCTCGACGATCGTGAGCATCGAGCTCGAGCCGCCGTGCAACAAGGTTCCCACTCTGACGGTGAGCCCGAACCCGGTGACCCGCAGTCAGCAGGCCACGTTCACTCTCGATCCCGCCAATCTCTGTTCGCAAAGGACGATCCAGAATTGGTTCTTTACCGACGGTGCGCGCGACAGGATCACCGTGAGGAAATCATTGCACCCCGGGAGCACCTCATGGTCGGGCCTCATGGTGGCCAACGGTTCGGTCACCGTCACGGTGACGCAAGGCGGCCATACCTACAGCCCCCATGCGACGGTCACGGTGAGCGACCGGCAGGGCAACTTTCCATCCCCCGTCCCAACACCGGAGAGGCGGAGCGCATCCACCCCACCTTTCGACTGCCGCGGCACGCCGATCACCTTCGTTACACCGCCGCGACCGGGTCAGGCCCTCGGTAAATCGTGCCTATTGCCAGTCGACACGCCGACTCCAGGCTTGCTCAACGACAACGGTCCGAACCATGGCTATACGTTCGTCACCTCGATCGACCACACCGGCTCGAATTACGTGTATTTCGTCCACCCCGAGCTGGAAGACCCAACGACGGCATTCTTCCGCGCCCAGTGCGGAGACTTCGACCCTGCCACCAACACCGGCTTTGTCAGCGGTGCCCGCTTGGTGGAGCTCATTGCTGGGCACGAAGCCGGGCCAAGAAACAGCCACTTCCAGGAGTATGCCGATGCGCTGCGGGATCCGCAGAAGAACATCGGGGCCGGTCTGGAGGAGGTGGTTTCTGCCCCTGATGACTCGCCGGATACCTTCAGTCAGACGGAGCAGCGCGTGATCAACGAACGCGCCAGCCTGCTCTCCGCCGCCGCATCTGTCGAGCCCTGCGGCTTCCACGGCCAACTCAACGAGAACTGCATGTCCGAAGGCGTGGTGAACACCGATCGGGACGCCAACAACGTGGTACATCCCTTCTTCCCCTGCCGGCCCAAAAGCCTCTCGGCCAACGCGTTCGCCTCGCATGTCGACCTGACTTGGATCGACCAGAGCTCCAACGAAGTGGGCTTCTCAATCGAACGTCTGACGGGAGGACAGTTCGTTCCGATCGCTACGGTCGCAACCGACGGCGTGAGCTACTCCGACACCTCCGTTATGCCTTCGACCGACTACACCTACAGAGTGCTCGCCTTCAGCAGCCCGACGACGCCGTCCTTCGACTCCAACCATCTGACGGTGCACACGCCGGCGGCCGGAGGCGGCGGAACGGGCGCACCGGCTCCGCCCACGGGTCCTGCGGCCGCAGCGGCCTCGAGCTCACAGATCGTCGTTTCCTGGGTGGATGCCAGCTCGAATGAGGACGGTTTCAAGGTCGAACGGCGCACCGGCAGCGGTCTCTACTCGCAGATCGCCACGGTTGGCGCCAACGTTACGTCCTACGCCGACGCCTCGGTGGCGCCGTCGACGAGCTACACCTACCGGGTGCGGGCTTACAACATCTCAGGTGACTCGCCTTACTCCGGCGAGATCGGCGCCACGACCCCCGCGGCTTCGCCCAGCGCGCCCATCGCGCCTTCGAGCCTGGCAAGCAACGGTATTTCCTCTACTCAGGTCATTCTGAGCTGGGCGGACAACAGCAACAACGAAACCGGATTCAAGATCGAACGGCGTACGGGTATTGGGTCCTACTCGCAGATCGCCACCGTGGGCGCCAACGTCACGTCCTATTCCGACAACTCGGTCGTGGGCTCGACGCCTTACTCCTATCGGGTGCGAGCCACCAATGCCACGGGCGACTCCGCGTACTCCAACGAGCTCGGTGTGACCACGCCGGGCAACGGCCCCATCGCTCCGTCGAATCTCGTCGCCACGGGAATCTCCAGTACGCAGGTAAACCTGAGTTGGGTAGACCACAGCGCCAACGAGAGCGGTTTCAAGATCGAGCGGCGCACCGGCTCGGGCTCCTACGCTCAGATCGGGACGGTGGGGATCAATGTCACGGGTTATATCGACACCTCCGTCTCCTCCGGAGTCAGCTATACCTATAGGGTGAAGGCCTACAACGCCGCCGGCGACTCCGGATATTCAAACGAGGCCAGCGTTACCACGGTGTTCCCCACCCTGCCGGCACCGCCTTCTAACCTTTCTGCCGTTGTGGTTTCGATTTCGCGGGTCGATTTGGCTTGGACCGACAACAGCTACGACGAGTCGGGGTTCAAGATCGAGCGCAGCACGGGCAATGGCGCCTTCATCCAGATCGCCACCGTTCCGGCGAACGTCACCAGTTACTCGGACACCTCGGTCGCCCCGTTCACCACCTACAGCTACCGGCTACGGACCTACACGGCCAGCGGCGATTCGACGTACTGCAATTGGGCGACGGTCTCCACTCCGACGGCTCCCGGCGCCGGCCCCGCCGCGCCTTGTTGCCTCAGCGGCTACGCCGGAGGCGGCTCCGGCGGTCCCGTATTCGTATCCTTGACCTGGGCGGATCGCAGCAGCGATGAGACGGGTTTCGTGGTCGAACGCAAGGAGGGCAACGGCTCGTGGTACACGGTCGCCTATCTGCCAGCCGACAGCACGAGCCTCGGCGATAGCACGGCGGCGCCATCGACCGCCTACTCGTACCGGGTGGGAGCGTACAACTCGACCGGAAAGAACTACTCGGGCGAGTTTCCGGTGGTGACTCCGGATCCGTAGCACCGGGGTGAGGAGCTGCTGCCGGGCCGGCAGGCAGCCGGCCCGGCAGCGCCTCACGGCATCGTGAGCTCCGTCTCCGCCGTGGCGAGCTTGCCGCTGACCGGATCGTAGACCGTGGCCACGAGGTGGTTTGCCGCCCCCTTGAGGGTGATCTTGGTCTCGAACTTGATAAAGCCGCCCGGCCTGGCCGGATGGTCGGCCGAGATGTTGAGAGGAACCACGGGAAGCTCCGAGTCATTGCCGTTCTTGTCCGAAGCTGCGAAGCGGAGCTCGGCGTGGGCTTCGTACTTGTTGCCCACCTGGATCAACGTCACCACGTCCGCCGGCAGGCCCAGGGTGATGGGGATCTCCGTGCCGTTCTTCGCTTTCGACGGCGCGCCGACCCGCATTGGAAGGGTAAGGCCGCCGGGGAGATTGCCGAAAAGCAGGGCGCTTTCGACCATCATCGAGACCTCTGATTTCTTCGAGAGGTCGAGGAAGCTCTCCCGCGACCGCACCTTGACGCCCGGCTTGTTGACGCTGACATCCACTTTATGTCTGACGTCGTTGTGCTCCCAGGTGGGCGAGAAGCCGAGCCAATAGTAGGAGCGGGTATCGGCGGCGACCTCGGCGAGGGCCACTATCCTGTTGCCGTTGCGTAGGGGTTTGCCGCCGGTCTCCAACGCCACGAACTCGAGGGTGCCCTTGATCTCCTGGTCGCGGAATGACGCGCCGTTGCTCCCGACCGGGCCAGAGTTTGACGCCTCGTTGACCGACCCCGGAGTACCGGGAACGTCGACGGGATAGACGGTGTAACCGAGCAGGTTGGCCGTGCTGGTGAGGACGCGCATGAGCTCCTCGCCGTCCTTGTACTCCCGGGACGCGGCGATCGGCGCGTCGCCGCGAATGTAGCTCTGGATCGAGTAGGGCCAACCACCGTCCAGCAGGAGCATCACCTTGCGCCCCGGCGGCGAAGCGAAGGTGCGGAGGGTCCGCGCCGCGGCCTTGATAACCCCTTCCTCCTGGCGGAAGAGCATCTTGCCGTATTCACTCTCCAGGGGACTCAGGCCGGTGTTGCCCATGCGCGCATTGAGGTCGAGGGGCATGCCGCCGGAGTCAGGGAAATTGGGCGCGCTGGTGCTGATCGTGGTGCTGGCGATGCTCTGATCGCTACCGAATCGCCTGAGCTCGACGATCCGGTCGAGGCCGTGGGCCGGCCGGGCCATGGCTTGATCGAAAGCCCGGGCCAGTTCGGCCTGCGACTGCGACCAGTTCGAGACCAGGGCGAGACGGCCGCCGTCGTAGGCGACGATCGCCATCCGGTCTTCCGGTCCCAACCGGGCGAGGTCGTTCTTGAGAGATTTGAGCACCTCGTTGCGGCGGATCTCGGTGGGGAAGTAGTCGTCGACGAACACCAGGTAGCTGGTGCCCACGGCGCCGCCAGGCCCCACCCCCGGCACGGCGGAGGCCGCCGCTGTTCCGCCTGGTGCGGCTGGAGGCGCTACGGCCTGCCCGCCGAGGATTTCGGAGAAGTAGCTGACCGGCACTTCTTTACCGTCCACCTTCAGCCGGAAGTCGCCGGGTTGCAAGCCGTTCACCCGGTTGCCGCTCTTGTCGGTGACCACCACCTCGACGTTGACCACCCTCACCTCGACCGTTTCGCCGAACACCGACGTCTCCTGGGACCGAGGCGGCGTTTTCTGCTGCGCCAAGGCGAGGCCCGAGCCGAGCGCCAGGGCGCAGGACAGCAAAACGGCGGGCAGGAACAGACTCTTCATCTAATCTCCTTTTGCGAGAGTGGATTCGCTGTCGATGGAGCCACGCGCTTACGGCATCGTCAAGTCTGTCTCCGCGGTGGCGAGCTTGCCGCTGATCGGGTCGTACACGGTGGCGACGAGGCGGTTCGCCTTTCCCTTGAGGGTGATCTTGGTCTGGTATTTGACGAAGCCGCCCGGCCTGGCCGGATGATCCGACGAGATGTCGAGCGGGATCACGGGAATCAGCGAGCCATTGCCCTTGTCGTCCGAGGCCGCGAAGCGGAGCTCGGCGTGGGCGGCATACTTATTGCCCACCTGCACCAGCGTCACCACGTCGGTCGGCAGGCCCAGAATGATGGGGATTTCCGTTCCGCCCCGGACTTTGACCGGCGTGCCGACGCGGATGGGCAGGGCCGCGTTGCCGGGGAGATTGCCGAAAAGGAGGGCGCTCTCCACCATCATCGTGACCTCCGTCTTCTTCGAGAAGTCGAGGAAGTTTTCCCGTGACCGCACTTTGAAGCCCGGCAGGTTGACGGTGACGTCCACCTTGTGGCGGGCGTCGTTGTGCTCCCAGGCCGGGGAGAACCCGAGCCAGTAGTAGGAACGGGTGTCGGCGGCGGCCTCGGAAAGGCCCAACGTCCGGTTGGAGTTCTTCAGCGCCTTGCCGCCGGTCTCCTTGGCCACGAAGTCGAGCGTCCCCTTGATCTCCTGCTCGCGCAGCAGCGCGGCGGAGTTTCCGACCGTAGCCGCGTCGCTCGCGTCGTTGGCCGAGGTTTGCAAACCGGGAACGTCGATCGGGTAGATCGTGTAGCCGAGCAGATTGGCCGTGCTGGTGAGGTTGCGGAAGAGCTGCTCGCCGTCCTTGAACTCCCGCGACGAAGAGGGCATCGCGTCGCCGCGGATGTAGCTCTGGATCGAATACGGCCAGCCGCCGTTCAGCAGCAGGAGGACCTTGCGGCCCGGCGGCGCGGCGAAGGTGCGTAGCGTCCGTGCCGCGGCGTTCACCGCGCCCTCGAGCTGCCGGAAGAGCGTCTCGCCGTAAGCCTTCTCCTGCATGTTCAGGCTGGTGGCCGCGGCCCGGGCGCCGACGTCGAAGGTGTCCCCGCCCTGTGACGCGGTGAGGGCTTCCGCACCGGACCGGAACTGTTCATCGTGCTGGAAGCGCTGGAGCTCGGAGACTCGGTCGAGCCCCCGCGCCGGGCGGCCCATGGCCTGATCGAACGCGCGGGCCAGTTGGGCCTGCGACTGCGACCAGTTCGAGACCATGCTGAGGCGGCCGCCGTCGTAGGCGACGATGGCCATCCGGTCTTCCGGTCCCAGGCGGCTGAGGTCGTCCTTGAGCGATCTGAGCACCTCGTTGCGCCGGATCTCGTTGGAGAAGTAATCGTCGACGAACACCAGGTAGCTGGTACCGATCGCTCCGCCGGGCTCGACCCCGGGCACCTGGGCCGTGGCCGCCGCCGTTTGCCCTGGCGCCGGCGGTGGTGCCACAGACTGGCCGCCGAGGATCTCGGAGAAGTAGCCGATCGGCACTTCTTTGCCGTCCACCTTGAGCCGGAAGTCAGTGGGCTTCAGTCCGGCCACCCGGTTGCCGTCCTTGTCGGTGACCACCACTTCGATGTTGACCACCCTGACCTCGATCGTTTCGCCGAACACCGACGTATCCTGGGGCCGGGACGGAGCTTTCTGCTGCGCCGCGGCCAAACCTGAGCCGAGCACCAGGGCGCAGGTCAGGAAAACGGCGAGCTGGAACATTTTCTTCATCTAGAAGTCTCCTTTTGCGAGACTTTAAGTATAGGACAACCCAGTTGACGGCGACCGCGTCACTGGCTTACCTTGGGTGCCCGCAACCCCAAATCCATTTCTGCAAGGAAGGAAAATGTCCCGATGAGCGAGATCGACGAGACGATTTCCGAGGTGGTGGAGAAGGCCAAGGAAACTTCGGATCCCCTCAACTCCGTGGTCGCCATCCTGGTGGCGTTGATCGCCACCTTCATGGCGCTGTGCAACATCAAGGACGGCAACATCGTGCAGGCGATGTCCCAGGAGCAGGCCAAGGCGGTCGACCAATGGTCGTACTTCCAGGCCAAGGGCACCAAGCAGAACCTCGCCGAGAGCGTGCTCGATCAGCTTCTGCTCCAGAAGCAGATGAGCGCCAACCTCTCGGCGCCGGCCGCGGCGCTGCTCGACAAGGAGATCGCGACCTACACCCAGAATGTCAAGAAGTACGTGAAGGAAAAGGAAGACATCAAGAAGCAGGCGGAAGGCGCACAGACGGAGTACGACCGCCTGAACGTCCACGACGATCAGTTCGACATGTCAGAGGCCGCTCTCAGCATCGCCATCGCCCTGTTGGGCGTCAGCGCCTTGACCCGCAAGAAGTGGCTGGTGGGAGTCGCGGTGCTTTTCGCCGCCTTCGGCGTGGTGATGGGAATCGCCGGCTTCCTGGGTTGGAACCTCCATCCCGACGCCTTCGCGAAATTCCTGAGCTGACGACAAGACCCCTCATCACCCCGACCCTCTTCTCCCATCGCCCTCCCGCCGACCGGGAGAAGAGGGAGAACAGCAACGAGCGACGCTTCTAACTGGGGAAGATCCGGCTGCGTGGTCCGCGCCAAAGCCGCGGGCGGCGGCCGAGGTGGTGCGAGTGTGAGCGTGAGCGCCGGGGGACAGCACGCCCGGCGATGTCGTTCGCACCCTGGAACAGCAGGTAGTCCCGGGTCTCCAGGAAGATCCCGGAGCCGAGCTGCGGTTGGGGCCGCGGGCCGGGAGTGGCCTTGGCGATGAGGACCGAGGGGGCGTCGAACGGACCGCGATTCACGCCGGCGCTCTCTGCGGTGGCCTCTTGGACCTCGAAGCCGTCCATGGCCTCGAGGATGAAGCGTTCGGAATGGCGCAGGGGGCCGGTGTGAAGCTCGCCCCCGAGCTCCATGCGATGCGCCGCGAGGGAGGCGAGGAAGCGTTGCGATTCCGGCGCTCTCTCGGCGAGCAGCACCCGGTAGAGAACCCGCCCTTCACACAGCACGAGAGGCACCAGGAGGCAGGCGAGAACGGCGGCCTTGCGCCGGGCCGCCGGAGCGCGCCGCATCAATTCGAGCCCGGCCAGGGCGCCGAGCATGGCCCAGGCCGGGTAGCTCGGATCCAGATACCAGTGGTGCTGGGTGCGTGAGATGGAGAACAGAACGAGCGGCACCAGGGCCCAGAGCAACAGCAGCGGCAGCCAGCCCTGCGCCAGCCGGCGGCTGAGAGCGCGCAGGCGGAAACGTTCTTCCCTGGCGGCGAGGAACGCGGCGCCGAGGATGAGCAGCGGCCACGGGGCGAAGCGGTCGAAGAGCGTCCCGAGATAGCCGAAAGGCGAGTAGGTGACCTTGTCGATGATGCTGGTCGATCGAGCGAGGAGATCCTCCTGGACCATCATCTCGAGGAAGTGAGTTGAGCCATCGGCCTGGATGCGCGCGGCGGCCCAGGCGGCCACCGGCAGGCCGAAGGCGAGCAGCGCCAGCAGGCAGGGCACCAGCCGCTGCCGCCGCCAGGAGCCGGTCCACCCCACGTAGAGGCCGGCCGTGGCCACCAGCGGCAGGATGGCGAAGCTCTTGAGCAGGACTCCGAGACCCAGGAGGAAGCCCAGGGAGACCACCCGCCAGGGCGACTTTTCGAGACGTGAGACCTCGAACGTCGCCACCAACAGCAGCAGAGTCAGGGCGGCGTCGAGGTCGCCGCTGCGCGCGCCGTGATTGGTGAGGAAACCGTAGGCCGTGGCCAGGAACAGGCCGCACAGCAGGCTCGCCCGGCGGCCGAGCCAGCGCCGGCTGATGACCATGGCGACGGCGACGACCCCGATCGCGCAGAGCGCCGACGGGAAGCGCAGCGCAAAAGGGGTGGGTCCGAAGACCCAGAACGAGAGCGCCATCAGCCAGTAGCCCAGGGGCGGCTTCAGGTTCCAATACTCCGGCTGCCCCCCGTACGTGGTGACGATGAGCGACCGGTTCTGGAGCATTTCCCAGGCGGCAACGCCATAGCGCGCCTCGTCCGAGTCGTTGAGGCTGACCGAGCCCAGGCCGGCGAAGACGTTGAAGGCCATGAGCAGCAGCACGAAGCCCACGCACAGGCCATAGCGGCGCACCGCGAGAAGCCCCAAGGCGCGTTCGAAAGGAACAGGCTGGGCCGTCAGGCTACCCAGGCCGCCATCGGAACGCGCTCGCAGATTTGGCGCAGAAAGGCTGGAAGTATCCATGAATGGACGCCGTCAAGACCCAGGCTGAGGAATTTAGGGCTGAGAAATGGTACCACAGAGGTGGGCTTGATCGGTCGGTACCTAGAGGGGGAGAGGTCGTTCCACCGCCGCCTCCCGTCCTTTCACCAACTGACCGCACGCGCCCTGCACGTCGCGGCTGCGGCTGCGGCGCACGGTGACGAAGCAGCCGTGCTCGTGGAGGCGGGTGGCGAAGGCTTGGAGGCGTTGCTCGCCGGGCTCGTGGAACGGGGAATGGCTGTGCTCGTTCATGGGAATGAGGTTGAGGTTGTGGCGCAGGCGCAGGTCGCCCAGCCAATCGACCAGGCGGTCGGCGTCCGCCAGCGTGTCGTTGACTCCGGCGAGCAGCACATACTGGAAAATGAAGCGCTCGTGGCGCTTGAGCGTCCAGGCGTCGAGCGCCTGACGCAGCCGGGCGAGGTTCCAGGCGCGGTTGACCGGCATCGTGGCGCTGCGTGCCGCGTCGGTCGTGGCATTGACCGAGATCGCGAGCTGCGGCCTCGGCTCCATGCGCGCCAGCCGCTCGATGCCGGAGACCAGGCCGGCCGTGCTGACCGTGATGCGCCACGGCGACAGGCCGGCGCCCTCCGGGTGGCAGAGGACGGTCACGGCGCGATGCACGTGGTCAAGGTTGTGCAGCGGCTCACCCATGCCCATGAAGACGATATGGACCGACTCGCCACATTTCGGCCCGAGGTCGCGCATCAGGGCCAGAACCTGCCCCACGATTTCGCCGGCGGTAAGATTGCGCACGATGCCCATGGCGCCGGTGGCGCAGAAGGTGCAGCCCAGGGCGCAGCCCACCTGGCTCGAAATGCAATAGGTGACGCGATGGTCCGCCTCGTGCCGCGGCATGTGGACGGCCTCGACGCGATGACCGTCCGCAAGTCCGATCACCAGCTTGGTGGAGCCGTCGTACGACGAGTGGCGCTCGAGAATCGCCGGCAGCGATTGATCGACGTGCTCGTCGAGCCAGGTGCGGATCGGCCGCTTCAGGAAGAGGCGGTCCGGATGCCAGGTGCGCACGCGCTGGAGCCGCGAGAAGACGTGCTCGGGCCGGCCCGGGCAACCCTGATCCGCCAGGTCCTCGGGCAATAGCGACCACGCGGAAGGTGGACCGTCCCGTTCCGGGGCGCGGAGGTCCCAGGGCATCGCGGGGGAAGAGGCGACGATCGGCAGCATTCGGGGAAGTCTAGCCGATCGGGGGCACGAGCTGTGCAAGAGGCTGCGTCGACTCTCGGAGACGCCATCGTTCTTCCTGATAGGATCTCCATACTCGAAGAAGGGGCAAGCATGCGATGGACGCCAGGTGGACCTAGCGAGGATCTGGAGGACGAGCGGGGCAGCTCGGGCGGTGGTGGTGGCGGTGGAAATTTCGGGAGGCTCGGGATCGGCGGCTTCATCGTGCTGCTCCTGCTGAGCTTCATCTTCAAGAAGAACTTCTTCGCGTTGGTCGGCGGCGGCGGTGCTCCGGGCGGCCCGCCGGCCCAGACCGTACCGCGCGCCTCCTCGCCGGAGGAAGACAAGCTCGTCAAGTTCGTCTCCTTCGTCCTCGACGACGACCAGAAGGCCTGGACCCAGATCTTCGCCAACTCGGGGAAGACCTACCGGCATGCCAAGCTCGTCCTCTTCACCAACAGCGTGGACTCGGGTTGCGGCTTCGCCCAAACCGCCATGGGGCCCTTCTACTGCCCGGCCAATGAGAAGGTCTATATCGACCTTGGTTTCTATCGCGAGCTGCGCGATCGTTACGGCGCGCCGGGTGAGTTCGCGGAGGCCTATGTCATCGCCCACGAGCTCGGCCACCACGTGCAGAAGCTGTTGGGAATCAGCGACAAGGTCGAGCGTCTGCAGCAGCGAAACCCCGATCAAGCCAATGAGGAGTCCGTGAGGCTGGAGCTTCAAGCCGACTGCCTGGCCGGGGTTTGGGGGCATACGGCCGCCCAGCGCAACCTCTTGGATTCGGGAGACCTCGACGATGGCCTCCGAGCCGCCGCCGCCGTCGGCGACGACCGCATCCAGAAGCAGGCGACGGGCCAGGTGCACCCCGAGACCTGGACCCACGGCTCCTCCGACCAGCGCGCCAAGTGGTTCCGCGCCGGCTTCGACTCCGGCGACATGAGGCGCTGCGACACCTTCAGCAGCCGGTAGCGGTTCCACCGAGAAGCACGCCGCGGCGTGCTAAGCTGCGGCAACTTCAGTCTTCGCCGAGAAGGAGATTCCCATGCCAGGGAGCCGTGTAGTCCGGACGTTGTCGTGGCTGGTCCTATCGCTCTTCGTGCTGCTTCTCCCGCTGGCGTGCAAAGCGCACAGCAAGCCCGCCGGGGACTCCAGCTCCGGGTCCAACCCGGCGGTCGAGAACGCGGAGCTCACTCGCAAAATGGAGGAGAAGGCCGCGGACATCCGCAGCAAGGAAGAGGAGATCCGCAACATGCAGGGCACCGACGAGGAGAAGGCGGAAGCGGTGAAAAAGCTCGACGCGGAACGGCAGGAGCTGATCGAGATGCAGGACAAGGGGAAGTAGGCAGCAGTCTCCCGGCGACGCGTGGCACACGACGTGCACTGACTTGGGCCGTCGAAGCAGCGCACTCAACCGGCCGGAGCCCCGGCCTTTCGTCACGGGAGATTCGCGGGTATGGACATCCTGACCTGGATCATCGTAGGGCTGGTGGCCGGAGTTCTGGCATCGCTCATCGCCGGAGGCGGCTACGGGATCATCGGCGACATCATCATCGGCATCGTCGGCGCCTTCATCGGCGGCTGGATCTTCCGCCAGATGCACTGGCACGCCCCCTTCAGCGGCTTGGCCGGCACCATCTTCGTGGCCTTCATAGGAGCTGTCGTGCTCATCTTCATCCTGAGACTCATTCGCCGAGCGTGAGGCGGGGGCCCTCCCCGTGCACGGCGATCTCCTCGAACCTGAGCTAGGATGTCCGGGAGATGAATCGTGCTGAGCTGACAGAGCTGATCCAAAACGGCGAAAACTCCGGAGTGGAATTCAAGCGCGACGACATCGCTCCGGAGAAGCTGGCCAAGGAAATGGCGGCGCTGCTCAATCTTGAAGGCGGCCACATCCTGCTCGGAGTGGAAGACGATCGTACCGTTTCGGGACTGATGCGTGAGTCAAAGAAGGTCGAGGAGTGGGTGATGGAGGTCGCTCGCACCCATCTGCGCCCCGCAGCGATCCCCTATTGGGAAACGATCGAGTGGAGCGAGGGAAAAATCGTCGGCATTGTGTCGTTGCCCGCCGATGCGCCGGACAAGCCCTATAAAGCGAAACGTGGCTCCGCGTGGGTCACGCAGGTCCGAGTCGGAACGACGACGCGCGATGCGACCGATGAGGAGGAGGTCCGGCTTTACCAGCAATCGGGCCGGCTGCAATACGACCGCAAGCCGGTGCCCGGCTCGTCGTTCGCCGATTTCGATCCGCGGCGGCTGATCAATTACTTCAGGGACGTTCGGCGACAGGCCCATCCCGAAGAGGACGATCAGGAAGGCTGGATTCGTCTTCTGGTGAATACCGAGCTCATGGCCGAGGATCGGGGCCGAGCCATCCCCAGCGCCGGGGGGCTCCTTTTGTTTGGCGCGCGCCCCAAGAAATACTTGCCGCACTCGGGCATCACTGCCGTAGCCTATCCGGGAACCGCCAAGGACTATGGCGCCAAGGAAAGGGGGGTCCTCCGTGGCCCGGCGGTGTCGCTCTTCCCGGCATTGGGGCCGGGCGACGTACACGCCTATCCAAGGATCACGCGAGAGCTATCCGAGACGAGCGAGGTCGTCGACGCTGGAGTCATCGAACAGGCACTCAACTTCGTCCGCCGGAATACAACCGTCCAGTCCTGGATCGACCAAGGCGGAAGGCGTCAGGAGCGCTGGGATTATCCACTGGAGGCGGTCCGAGAGACGGTGGTGAACGCCATCGCCCATCGCGATTACACGATCACGGTCACCGACATCGAGCTCTCGATCTACTCCGATCGCCTGGAGGTGATCTCCCCGGGGCGGCTCCCGAATACCGTCACCGTCGAAAAGATGCGCGCGGGCTACCGGGCCTCGCGGAATGAGCTGGTCAAGGAAGTGCTCCGAGACTACCGCTACATTGAAGCCACCGGTCTCGGCGTTCCGCGCAAGATCGTGCAGGGCATGCTGGCTCACAACGGTACGGAACCGGACCTCATCGAGGAAGAAGACCGCTTCATCGTCCGCCTCTGGAAGGAGCGCCGCCAAGAATAGGCGGCTGCCGAGTCACCTCTCTTAGCCCTTCGGACGCGAACCTGCCGGAGCCATGGCGAGAATCTTCTCGATCTTCTTCGGATCGTTCGGCAGCAGCCCGGACGCGGGGAGGCGGGGAACGAGGCGGACCCAGCGATCCTCGCGGGCGAAGACATCCCGGAAGATGGGAAGCGCCTGGTCCTCTTTGCCGGAAACGAAGAGGGTCACGGCCTGCCAGAAGGGGAGCTCGACGATGTCCGGCGCGAGGTGGCTGGCCTTCGTATAGTGGCCCACCGCCGCTGCGATGTCGTTCTTGGCGACGGCGTCGTCCCCTTGATTCATCTCGTCATAGGCGCGGTGGAGGTTCAAGAGCCGCCGCAGCTCGACCAGGGGCTGGGGATTGTCGTCGACCCGCAGGTCCACCAGCCGGCCGTTCCAAGCCTCGCCGGCAAACTGGCCGCGCACCACCAGGAGGGCCGCGCTTTGCCGGCCTCTAATATCTCCGCCCTCGGCCTGAGCGGCGTCGAGCGCGGCAAGCAACCGATCCGCGAGATCTCCCTTGGCGGCCTCGAAGGCGCGCGCCATGGCCGGCCAGACAGTCGGTTTGTCCATGAGGTTCGCCTGCACCGAGTAGCCGGCGCCGGTCTGATCGCCCGCGGCGGCAATGCATTTCGGACCGGTCCAGGCCGCCACCCCGCCCTTGCGATCCACCATGGCCACCTGCCGGACGTCTTTCTCCGGGTCCTGGGAAAGTAGGAAATCGAGGGCCTCCTTCGCCGACTTGCCCTCTTTCATCAGCCGCAATCCCAGCGGTCCATAGTCCACCTTGACGAACGACTGGGTGGCCACGGCGCCCACTCCCGCCTCGGCCCAGGGGACCCCGTGTCCCACCTGGAACCAGTGACTCTGCACGGCCACGCCGAAGTCCCCCGTGACCGGATCGCGGGCCACGATGGAGAAGGTATGAGCCAGGGGATCGCCGGCCCGAACGGGGCAGGGCAACAGTGCCACGGCGATGACAGCGATAGCGAAGGGGGTGGAGCGCATCATCGGGCCTCCTGTTGAAGATTGCTGAAGCCCGTCGAGCCTTGCAGAAAAACCGGCCTGGCGCAATTCGGACCTCCGAGGCAGCCTGACTTGGTGGGGACCCTGAGTTGTCCTACATGGCCGCTGCTGAGTTGCAGCTTCTACTCGAATCGCTCTCACAGGACCGCGACGGCCCGAAGGGTCGTGATTCCTCAGCCCAGGCCAACGGCCTGGGTAAAGGATGAACGGTTCAAGGGTGCGGCCTGAAGGGCCGCGATAACGCTCGGGCACGGTATCCCGACCCGCGATGTCCTGGTCGTAACGCGGTCCATTTATCGCGCCCCGTTGGGGCGCCTCTTGTTGTGATGGCAACGGAACCCAGGCCGTTGGCCTGGGCTGAGGGATCTCGGACCGTTGGCCCGAAGATATTGCGTTCTCTGCTACCACGCCTGGAGTCGCTGGCCCTGAGTCGCGCATCGTGGGCGTCGGATCGCGCGTGGTCTTCCCCGCGTCGCGAGGCGTTCGCCCCGAGATGGGACTCACCGCGTTCCGGGTCGGAGAGATCTGCCCCGAGTTGCGGATCACTGGCAAGCGGTCGGCGGTCGTTCGCCCCGGCTTCTTGGTCTCCGGCCCCATGTATCCGGTCAGCGGACCCGTGAGTTTCGATACCTGCCCCGCGAATTTGGTCAGCGGACCCACGGGTCGGACGACTTGACCCACGGGTCGGATGACCTGACCCGCGGGTCAACTGACTCGCGAGTGTTCGGTTGTGACTCTGAAGTCTTCGAGAGTCGCTCAGTCGTCCTGATTTGTCGCTTCCTGGCGCTTGGCGGTGTCTCCCAAGCGTTATCCACTTGGCACGCCCCGTGCTGTTCTTCCCTTAACCGGCTTTCCGATGAAGCGCGTGGCTTCGGGGGCCGGCATCAAGGCGTGACAACTACTTGGCGAGGCCGGCTCAAGGTCCGGCCCAGGAGAACGGCTAATGGCGAAGAATCAGGGGAAGAAGACCCAGGCACTGGCGAAGTCTTCGGCGAAGAAGGTTGAGGTCCTGGATCGGGCTCGGCCGCTGGTGGGGCAGAAGTCCGTGGAGATCCAGGCCTATGGATCGATCATCAAGCTGCCGATCGCGCTCAGCGAGAAGGCTTGCCGCCAGAGCGTCGAGAATCTGAACCAGGTGCTGGCGGACACGATTACCATACGGGACCTCTACAAGAAGCATCACTGGCAGGTCGCCGGGCACACGTTCTACCAGCTCCATCTCCTGTTCGACAAACACTACGAGGAGCAGAACGAGCTCGTCGACCAGATCGCCGAGCGCATCCAACTGCTCGGCGGTGTCAGTCTGGCGATGGCGGCCGACGTCGCGGAGACGACCCTCATCCCGCGTCCGCCGCGGGGTAGGGAAGAGGTGCCGGTCCAGATCTCGCGGCTCCTGCACGCCCACGAGATCATCCTGGAAGAGGCGCGTTCGATGGCGCGCCAGGCCGACGACGTCGGCGACGACGGCACCAACGATCTCCTGATCAGCAACGTCATCCGGACCCATGAGCTCCAGGTGTGGTTCCTCTCGCAACATCTCGTTGACGTTCCGGTCGTCAAGGCGGGATAAGAATAGACCGAGCTCGATCCCCGATTCCTGACATGTCAGCCGGCCGGGCCTGACATGTCGGGACTTGGGAGCTATCCATCATCGTTGGCTCCGCCCGGCTCCCACCTAACCCCGTAAACCCAACATTTCATGAGATTTCCGAGCCGGCTTCACGCCGGCTTGGGGCCGCCAAAGGCTTGGCATAGCCGTTGCTCTAATCGCTCTCATCTGCTTTCGCCAGAGTCTTTATCCTGGGAACGTCTTCCAGGAATCGAAAGGAAAGGTGAATCATGAAACTTCGCTTGATTGTGTTGACCTTGGTCCTCGCGGCGGGCGTCCTGTGGTTGGCTGGAGGGGGCGGCCCGCAGCCCGTGCTAGCCGCGGCCGCGCCATCGGCGGCTGGCGGCTGCACGTTCCCCACCACGAACGCTGGTACGCCCGAACAGACGGCTTGGCAGCTCTTCGTCGCGGCGAACTGCTCGGCCGGCGCAGGTCAGCTCGTCTGGGAGACCTGGATCGAGCAAAATGCTTTCTATCCCGCGGGCGCGGGCCTCAAGGGGGCCAAAGGCAAGCGCTTGCACGGCAGCCCGCTCGCCCAGGCCACGCGGCTGCGGAAAGCGGGTCTCACCGCCGAGCTGAACCCAAGCGACGAATGCAACCAGATGTCCAGTCCGCCCTCCAACGTGGTGCCGGGCGCCACGGTTTGCGAGGAAGCAAGGATCAACCCATCGGCCCGCGCGTTCATGTCGACGGTGAGCCGGGGTTACCAGACCCGCGCCGGCCAGGTCAAGGCCGCCAAGGCCGGTACGAACATCCAGTTCCCGACTCCCGCGATCGAGGTGAAGGTGGATTGGATTCCGGGAACTGATTTCAACCCGCCCTTCACCTGCAAAAAGCCGCCGCAGGGCGTGCACGTGGAAACCATCGACGGCGTCTGTTACGCAATGGCCGGCATGCACATCGAGTCCAAGCTGCAACCGAACTGGATCTGGGCGACTTTCGAGCCGCAGAACCTGCAGACGAATCCCAATCGTTGCATCACGTTTGGTCCCTGCAACGACTCGTGGGGCTCCATTCCGGCGACGAGCAACGGCGGCCCCGGCGGCGTCACCAAGCTGACTCCCGCTCTCCAGGCCCTGATGACGAGCGCTCATCTCGCTCCGGAATTCTTCAACTACCGCATGGACGGCGTCCAGACCACCTTCGTCACCGCGTCGGGCAGCCCGACGCTGCTCGGCAACTCGATCATCGAGGGCGAGAACGTCGGCATGACGGCGGGCACGGCCTCGTGCATCACCTGCCACTCGGTCTCGTCCATCAAGACGGACGGCACCGACGGACTCACCGTGCTGAATGCGATGCCGACGCCGCCGGTGGGACCGCAGTACGTCGTCCCCAAAGGCTGGATCGCCCGCGACTTCGTCTGGTCCATGATGCTCGCCTGCCCTGATTCGCCGACCGGAAGGTGCACGGCTGCGCCGGCGAAGAAGGACAAACCGAAAGGTTAGTCGCCGAGGCTCTCTCGGGCGGGATCGCGGTGCCGGTCCCGCCTGTTATCATTTCACCTGCTCTCTCCCGCCTTCAGCTCACCCTGTGCTCCCGGTTCCCTGGTACTCTTGCCGAAAAGTCACGATGCGAAACGAAAGGGACCGCGACATGAAGGTCAACCAGGTCGAAGCGGATACCATGAAGAAGCAGATGAAGGAACACCCCAGGGAGTACTCTTTGCAGATTGTGGAGGATAACGCGAGTTGCAGTGAGGGCAGTTTCCTCGCGCTCATGAACGATCATGACGTGTTCAGCAAGAAAGCATTCTGGGACTACTACAATGCCCTCGTCACCCTGACGGCCGCGCAGAAGAAGGGAGCCCCTCTTCGCCGCAAGGAAGCGCAGGCGGTCTACTGCTCCTACAGCTTGATCCTAAAGCTGTTCATCTTCCATCTTTCGCCCAAGGATTCATGCAGGATAAAGAAGTTTCCCGAGGCGAAGCTGCACCTTTACCTGGAGCGGTTGCATCTGGCGGGACAAGGATTTTTTTGGGCTCACGTGTTCGGGGAAGAGGTGTTCGAGCCCGAGCTGAAAAGTCGCGGGTTTTCGTTCGAAGCCTGATCCCTGGAGTCGCGGGCACACGCCGCCGCGCGTTCAAGCAATAATTCGCGCTCGCGTGCATTGCGGGTGAGCGAGGCCGCGCGCTCGTTCTCCACGCGGGCTTCGTCATAGCGGCCGAGTTTGGCAAGAAGGTCGCCGCGCACGCTCGGCAAGAGGTGATACTCCTTGAGCGAGGGCTCAGCGGTCAGCTGATCCACGATCTCGAGACCCGCCGCCGGACCGAACGCCATGCCGAGCGCGACCGCGCGGTTGAGCTCCACGATGGGGGAAGGCGTGAGCCGGGCGAGCGCGGCATAGAGCGCCGCGATGCGTTCCCAATCGGTTTCCGCCGCGGTTCGCGCCCGGGCGTGACAGGCGGCGATGGCGGCCTGATAGGCGTAGGGTCCCATGGCGCCGCCGAGCTTTTCAGCGCGGGCCAGCGCGGCGAGACCGCGGCGGATGAGAAGTTGATCCCAGCGCGCGCGGTTTTGATCGAGGAGCAGGATGGGCTCTCCGGACGGGCCGGTGCGGGCGCCAAATCGCGATGCCTGGATCTCCATCAACGCCACGAGAGCGTGGACTTCCGGTTCCCGCGGTGCGAGCTCGGCCAGGATTCGGCCCTGGCGGAGCGCGTCCTCACAAAGCGCGGGCCGCACCCAGTCGTCGCCGGCGGTGGCCGAGTAGCCCTCGTTGAAGATGAGGTAGATGACTTCGAGGACCGAGGACAGGCGGGCGGCGAGCTCGGGCCCGCGGGGGACCTCGAAGGGGATGTGCGCCTCGGTGAGGGTCCGTTTCGCCCGCACGATGCGCTGCGCCACAGTCGCCTCCGGGACCAGGAAGGCCCGCGCGATTTCCTCGGTGGTCAAGCCGCCGAGCAGACGGAGCGTGAGCGCAACCCGCGCCTCGGTCGAGAGAATCGGATGGCAGGCGATGAAGACGAGGCGCAGGAGGTCGTCGCCGATGGGATCGTCGAGTGTGGCTTCGAGATCGGCCACGGCGCTCTCCTGCTGGGTGTCGATCTCGTAGCCGAGCTCCTCGTGCTTGCGCTCCAGCAGCTTGTTTCGCCGCAGGCGGTCGATCGCGCGATGCTTGGCGGTGGCCATCAGCCAGGCGCCGGGTTTGTCCGGAATGCCTGACTCCGGCCACCGTTCGAGAGCGGCGACGAGAGCGTCCTGTGCGAGGTCCTCGGCGAGACCGACGTCGCGCACCATCCGCGCGAGTCCGGCGATGAGCTTTGCGGACTCGATTCTCCAGACGGCGTCGATGGCACGATGGGTATCGGTAGCCGTCACGGCTACCGATCAGACCATCTTCACTGGGCGGGGCGCAACCCGCGGCGGGGCGGCGCGATTACTGCTTTGCGGCCATTTGCGCGCGCAGGCGCTCTTCCTGCTCCCTGAGCTCGGGCGTAAACTCGGCGCCAAAGTCTTCCGCCTCGAATATCTGGCGAATTTCGATCTCGGACTCCCCTTCCATGGGATTGGGGCAGCGCTTGACCCACTCGATCGCCTCTTCCTTCGATCTCACCTGCCACAGCCAGAAGCCGGCGACCAACTCCTTCGTCTCGGCGAAGGGCCCGTCGACGACGGTCCGCTTGTCCCCAGAAAACTTGACGCGGGCGCCCTTCGAGCTGGGCTGGAGCCCCTCGCCCGCCAGCATCACGCCGGCCTTCACCAGCTCTTCGTTGAAGTTCCCCATCGCGGTGAGGAGCTCCTGGCTCGGCATGACGCCCGCTTCGCTGTCCTTGTTGGCCTTGACGATCACCATGAATTTCATTGCTTATCTCCTTCTGGTTCGGGTTCGAAGTTGCAGGCTTCAGGACGGTTGCGGCCGGCTGAAGCCCTGTCTCTACTTGGACGACGAACGACGGGCCGTCAGATCGACACGGCGGGCAAACTTTTTTTCGCCTTTCCCTCCGAACCGTTCCATGGAATCCTCAATGCGCTGCGGGCTGGTTCTTGTAAACCTTGCCTCCCTGCATGACGAAGGTGACTTTCTCCGTCTGGCGGATGTCCTGCAAAGGGTCGCCGGGGACGGCCACGAGGTCGGCGAGCTTGCCTTTCTCGAGGGTGCCGATCTTGTCCGCGAGGCCGAGAAGGTCGGCGCCGCTGGCGGTGGCGGCGATCAGCGCCTGTGCAGGAGTCATGCCGTTTTTCACCATGAGGGCGAATTCGCGAGCGTCTAAACCGTGGGGCTCGACCGCGGAGTCGGTGCCGAAGGCAACCTTGACGCCGATCTTCACCGCGCGCTGGAACATCGACTGCATCTGCGCCGCCGCCGCCCGCGCTTTGGCGGCGATGGCCGGCGGGAAATGATCGGCCTTCTCTCCCACCCAGTACCCGGCAAACAGCGTGGGGACGAGGTAGACGCCCTTCTCCTTCATCAGCCGCAGCGTGTCGTCCTTGAGAAACGAGCCGTGCTCGATGGAATCGACGCCGGCGGCGATGGCGATCTTGGCGGCTTCGTCGCCGTGGCAGTGGGCGGCGACCTTACGGTGCCAGGCGTGAGCCTCGGAGACGATGGCGTCCATCTCTTCCCGCGTCAGCTCGGGAACGTCGACCGGATCGGAGAGCGAGAGCACGCCGCCCGAGGGCATGCACTTGATGACGTCGGCGCCGAACTTGATCTGGAACCGCACCGCCTCACGGCACTGGGCGGGTCCATTGCAGATCCCCTCGATCGTTCCCGCCGGCTTGATCCGCTCCGGCGGGTACGGTGGATTGTCGGCGTGGCCTCCCGTCGAGCCGATGCCGTGGTTGGCGATCAGCATACGGGGACCCACGGCGACACCGGCGTTGATGGCATTGCGCAGGCCGAGGGACACGTAATCGTCCGAGCCCACGTCGCGCACGGTGGTGAAGCCGGCGTCGAGGGTCGCCCGGGCGTACTTGGCGGCGTAGAGCGCCTCCTCGGCGGGGAAGCGCAGGGCGCTCTGGTAGAAGTCGCGATACCAGTCGTCCGACATCTCCATCGCCAGGTGCACGTGGGCGTCGATGAAGCCGGGCAGGAGCGTCGCGTCGCCGAGGTCGATGACCTGCGCGCCCGGCGGCGCCGCGAGGTTTTGTCCGACCTGGGCGATGTGATCTCCCTCGACGATCACCATCCCGGGCGCCAGCGGCCGCTCCGAGGTGGAAGTGAAGACGCGCGCGGCCTTGATGACCGTCGTAGCCGGAGCCTGACCGGGACTCTGGCCGGCGGCGGGAGCCGCGAGCTGCGTCATGGCTGCAGACATCAGCATCATTGCGATAGAGCCGAGCTTTCTCATCCAACTCTCCTTTTGGGGACAGGATCTTCAGAAGGCTGCCGAGTTTAGCAGCTGGGGCAAGAGAGGGGCGGGGAGATGGCTCAGTCGGGGCCGAAGCATTCGCGAACCGGCTGGCAGCGAAGCCCGGCTTGCGGCTCGGCCGCGCTTGTCATGTCGCTCGTGATGCTCGACGCCGGCTGCGGACAGCAGAGCTCGCGCGGCCCGCAGGCGGGACCGTCGCCGCAGCGGCATTCGCAGGTCACCGGATCGATCTGCCCCGAGCAGCAGGTTCCTTCCTGGCAGAGCGAGAAAGGCGGCGCGCACTGCCCGTCGCTGACGCATTTCGAAGGCTTGCCAAAGCAGCGGCCGGGCTTCGTGAACGGTTTCGCCAGATGCTGGCCCTTGGCGATTTCCGCTTTCGAAAGATCCTGCTTGGGCGCACGCGTGCAGCCGGCGATGAAGAGGAGAAGGAGAAGAACTGCGAATCGTCGTAGCGTCATTTTCTCTCGTCCCTTCATTTCGCGCGCACGGCGCCGGCCCAGACGTGATGGTGTTTCGTCGTCGAGCTCTGATCCGTGCACCCTTCGCGCGAGTCGCCCCAGGCGGCCATGATCGCCTCGGTGCCCGGGGCAAAGAACTGGAAGGCGCCGCTGACGTACTCGCCGAAGTAGCCGGTGCAGAGGAGCTGGCAGGGATAGAAATACACGCCGATGTCGGGGTCCACGGGCGGATCGTCTTTCACGTCGTTTTTCGCCGTGAGGGTGAACGGTCCGCTGAAGCTGAGACCGGTGTCGGTGCTCACCGCGCCTTCGACGATGGTGCGGGCGCGCATCTCGTCGGTCACGGTCATCCGGCCCTTGTACGGCTGTGAATACCACACCACGCCCACGCGCTCGTCCACCGTGCCGTCCGGCACTTTGCCGGTGAACAGCGCGGGTTTGGATTCCCACACCCCGGCGCGGCTCGAAATGGTTTCCATGTCGCTGGGCTTGGCCAGCGAATCGACGGTCTGACCCGTGAGCTTCAGCCCGCAACTGTCGAGATCGCCCTTGTGGTTGCGAGCGTCGCAGGTGTCGGCTTGCGGCACGCGAAACAGCACCACTTTTTCGCTCGTCGCCTCGTCAGGCAGCGTGCCGGTTTGCACCTGGAGGTCGGCGACGATCACGAATTCGCCGTCTTTGCCCTGGCCCACGGCGAGATCGGGCAGGCTGCTGCCGCGATCCGTCCGCGTGCCGAAGCGGGGCGTGCCCGCGGCGTCCTGGGCGTTGAGGATGCCGAGGCCGCCCGGGACCGACGGGGGAGGAAGCGCCGAAAGAATGCGCTGCCAGGGCACTCCGAGCGCCACGCCGAGGGCCGAGCTCCGGTAGACCTCGAGACGCTGCTGCGAGCCGCCCGTGGCGCAGGAGTAGAAGACCAGGGCGGATATATAAAAGGTGCTCTTGCCCGCCGCGACCCGGGGATGCGCGGTCGCCCCCGAGTAGGTGCAGGAAGGATTGGGAGGATCGGCGATCGCCGCGGGATTGACTTGGACCGTGGCACTGGTCGCGAGCGGACCGTCGAGATTCCAGACCAGGCGATAGGGCAGGGCGAGGCCCGGCTCGTTCCACACCACGACCGCCAGCGTGCCGTCGCCGTCGATCGCCACCTTCGGACCGTCAGGGACCTGACCCTGCGGCCCGAGCAGCACGAAGGAGTCCCCGAAACTCTTGCCATTGTCGAGCGAGCGCGTAAGGAGGAGGAACCAGGGGGGACCGAACCGAGCGAGGCCGCCCTGGGCCACGCTCACATAGAGCACGATTCCGGGCACCTTGGGATCCCGGCTGTTCCACACCGCCAGCCAGGGATCGCCGTGCCGGGCGTTGATGCCGTGGCCCCGGAGCGCGGCCGAGACCGGCAACTGGTCGTGCCGCGTCCAGTTGGCGCCGAAGTCGTCGGAGCTCGCCCAGCCGTCCGTGGTTCCATGCTCCCGGTTGAAGGCCCAGCAGGTGGCGGGGTTCGTATCGGCGATGGCCGAGGTGGTGTCGTTGTAGCCGACGAGAAAGCGCGACACCGGCTCGCCCTCCGGCCGGTCCGCGGTCTGATCGACGCGCACCATCGAGGTTTCGCTCTGCGCGAACGTGCGGTGCGCCCCTCCCGGATCGCTGGGCGGCGACGAGACCGGATAATCCACCGACCGGCAGCCGTTGCAACCGTGGAGCGCGAGGACGAAGAGAAGGGGCCAGCCTTTCCAGAGCCTTCGGAAAGCGCGTGTCCTGTCGATCCGCTGGGCGATTTGCATGACGTCTCCCCATGCCAGCGCCTGAAGGGGTCAACCCGGTGGGATGATAGCAAAGTGGACGGGGGCGCCGCGCGGAACGGCAGGGACGGGGATCGATCGTTCTGTGGCATACTCCGGCGCGAGCCCTTTTGGATCGGAGTCCTCGGTATGCCTCCCGGTACTCGGTGGGAGTGGCGATGAAATTGGGCGAGCAGACCTCGCCGGCGGTCGACGACAGCGTGCCCCTCGGGCCGGAGGACTTGGCACGCGCGGTGCTCGATTTCCAGCGCGGTATCGACCGCGAGAAGAGCTTCGAGCTGCTGTTCCGCCGCTTCGGGCCGCGAATCGAGCGCTTCCTGGCGCCACGTGTTTTTTCTCCCGAAGAGCGGCTCGACCTAACCCAAGCGATCTTCTTGCGGATCTATAAAGGATTAGAGGGCTACCGCGGAGAAGGCTCGCTGGAAGGGTGGGTGCTGCAGATCGCTTGCAACGTCTACCGGAATTGGCGCGACCGGCAACCGGGAGGCCGGAAAGCGGTCCCGGAGGTCCCCTTTGACGACTCGGCCGGGGCTCCGGAGCCGTCGCCGGAAGCCCACTTCTCCTCGCCTTCCACGGCGGGCTCGCCGCTCGATCACGTCGTGCGCCAGGAGCGGCTGAAGGCCCTGCGGGAGGCGATCGGCGAGCTGGCTCCCAAGCAGCGCCTGTGCATGGAGCTGCGCGTGTACCAGGAGCGCAGCATGCAGGAGATCGCCGAGGCTTTGCGGATCTCTCCGGAGACCGTCAAGGCTCACCTCTTCCAGGCGCGCCAGCGACTGTGGGACAAGCTGCATCAAACGTTTGGGGCGATAGAATTCTGAGCGGAGGGCGAGACAAGTGAGCTCATCCGACTTTCATGACACCCTCCTGGAGCTGATCGACACGTCCCCGGAGCCGATGGACCACCCCACTCCCGACCAATGGATCGCCTACCAGCGCGGCGAGCTGCCCGCCGCTGAGGAGGAGCGTCTCCAGGAGCACCTGGTGCGCTGCCGTGACTGCTTCGACCTGGCGGAGGCCGCGGCGGCGTTCGCCAAAGCCGACGACGAGCCGGGCGCCGGACAGGAGCTGGAAAGCGCCGCGCTTTGGCGCCTACTCCGCCCGCAACTCGAGCCGCCCGAGACTGCGCGCCAGAACGTCCGGGAGATCTCCGATCATCCACGGCGACGATCGTCCTGGACGTTTCGCCTTCCCACCTATCTGGCCGCCTCGTTCTTCGTGATGCTGCTTGGCTTGAGCGCCTGGAGCTTTCAAATGCGGAGCACCCGAGAGGCACTGCGGGCGCCGCAGCCCAATGTGCCCATCGGCGAGATCCCCGGCGGCGATCGTGCCGTTGCCGGGCACGAGCTGACGGTACCCAATGGGACCCGGATGTTCGTGTTCTACCCCGCCGTAGAGGCCGCGGTCTACCGGCTGGTGATCCGCGACGCCGCGACCGGCCGGGAGCTGTCGTCGATCGACGGCCTGCGGCCGAATAAAGTCCCCGCTTTGACCCTCTACCTCCCGGAGGGGCTCCGCCCGGGCCTCTATCGATTGGAGCTGTCGGACGGTGGTGGCGGGAAAGCGGGGGAGGTGCTCGAAACGCATCTCCTGCGCGTGGCGGAGCCGGGGAGAGACTGAGAGAGCGCTTGGAGAATTCGGACGCGACGCCTCTCCCGCCCCGAAGTGGGCTTTGCGCTCCACGACGATGTACAGATCGATGGACATGCATCCCCGGGTCTGAGAGAATGGCGGCATGCTGGAGACCACCTTCACCGAGCTGAGGAACCACGCCAAGACGTTCTTCGACGCAATCGAGGAGGGCGAGACCGTCCGCGTGTACCGCAACGGTCGGCCGGTCGCTGACATCGTTCCCGTCAAGGCGGCGATACCGGCCTGGAAGAAGCCGCCCCGGACCCGGCTCTCTCTGGGCAGTCTGAGCCTCAGCGACGAAATCCTGGCTGATCGCGCCGAGGAGCGATGAGGATTTTTTTCGATACCTCCGCGCTGACCAAGCGCTACGTCGAGGAAGTGGGGTCGGAACAGGTGAGAGCCCTCTGCGCCGAGGCGGATGCATTGGGAGTCAGCGTCCTTGTCGTACCCGAGCTGATCTCGACTCTCTGCCGGCTGGTGCGCGAGGGCCGGCTTTCCTCTGAGGACTATGGGAGCCTCAAATCCGCCGTCCAGGCCGACCTCTCCGACGCCGATCTCTGTGACCTCTCCCAAGATGCCTTCGAGCAGACCCTCCGCTGCCTCGAACGTCATCCCCTGCGGTCGCTCGACGCCCTTCACGTCGGGAGTGCTCTCGTCTACCAGCCGGACATTTTCGTCTCTGCAGATCGTCGCCAAGCCAAGGCAGCCGGCCGTGAAGGGCTGACCGTGGTGGACCTCTCGCATTAAGGAGTCGTAGGACGGGCGCGGCCAGGACATTGCTCCCGAGCCTCGGCCTGCTTCTGCTCTTCGGCCTCGGCTGCCGCGGCGGCGAGAAAGCCGCGCCGGTTGCAAAGAGCCGGCCGGTCCGTCCCTCCGTTCCCGCCGCTCCTGCGCCCTCTTGCGATGGATCGCCGGTCCTGCGGGTCGCCGTCCAGCCGGGCAACTATCTTCATGCCATGGCCAGTCAGGACGACCGAGAGGTCGTCCTGACTCTGCTTGATCCCGGCGACCGGCAGCTTCTCCGGGTCGAGGGCCTCAATGCCGCAAAAGCCCCTCCCTACCCGGCCGCGGAGCTCCATTGGGTGGCGGACGCTCCCGGCGAGCTGCGCATTGAGCTGACGGTATCCTCCGGCCCCCGGGGACCCTGCGGTCTCCTATTGGTAGAGCGGCGGCGGGCCACGGCGGCCGACCGCCGGCGGGCGCTGGCGGAGGCGGAGCTGGCCCGCGCCCACCTGCTGCGCCGCAGCTTGAAGCCTGAGCTTTGCCGCGCTGGCATCATTCCCTACGAGAGCGCGCAACGCGGCTTCGCGGAGCTCGGCCTGCCTCGGCGCCGCGGCGAGGCCCTGCTCGGCCTGGGCCAGCTCCAGCGCTACTGTTTGCGAGAGAACGCGGCGGCCCTTCAGACGTTCACCCGGGCTGAACCTTTGTTCTCCGGCGACCCCGTCTTCGAGGCCGTGGTCAGGTACCAACTCGGCGAGATCCGCTCCGCCCTTGGCGACCTCGGCGGCGCCACGGATGAGTACCGGCGGGCTCTGGCGTTGCGACAGCAGCTCGGCGACCGAGCCGGCGAGGCCAAGGCCGCCAACGCTCTGGGGTACTCGCTGCACTTGGCCGGGCACTACGACGAGGCGGCGACGCTCCTCGACCGCTCGCTTGCTCTCTGGCAGGAGAATGGCGATCCGATCGAGTGGGGCCGAGCCCTGGTAAACCGCGGCCATCTCCACCGGCAGTTGGGAGAAGCGGACCAGGCCCGCGAGCGGTTCAATAAAGCGCTCGAGCTCTTCCGCCAAGCGAATGATCGCAGCGACGAGGCCGTTGCTCTCGATGCTCTGGGACTTCTCGCTCAGGACGTGGGACGGCCCGGAGATGCTTTGAAGCCCCTCCGGGACGCCTTGAGGCTGCGCCCTTACGGGAGCCGCGCGCGGGCCGTCACGCTGACCTCGCTCGGCGTTTCCTACCGTCAGCTCGGCCGGCTGGAAGTTGCCCGTCAGGCTTACGCAGAGGCCCTTCCGATCTTCCGCAGCCGCTCCCGGGAGGAGGCAGTCTGCCTCGGCGATCTGGGTCGCCTTGAGGCCTCCACCGGCCACGACGCGGCAGCCCTCGGCCACTTCGATCGCGCCCTCGAGCTCTACCGGACGTTCCCCGATCCTCCTCAATGGGCTCGAACCCTGGAGGGCAAAGCCTGGGTGCTGCGCCGCCGTGGCGACCTCGAAACGGCTCGTACGCTGATGGAAGACGCCATCGCGGCGGCCGAGCGGCATCGCTTTCGCCAGATGAGCTACAACACCCGTGCAGAGTTCTTTGCCACCCAGCAAGACTTTTACGACTTTCTGATCGACCTGTTGATGGAAATGCACCAGGAGAACGCTGCCTTAGAGGTCAGCGAACGGTCGCTGGCGCGCTCGCTGCTCGATGGGCTCGCCGCCAGCGGTACGGACTTTCATCTGGGAGCAGCCGCCCCGGAGCTCGCTGCTCGCGAGCGGGAGTTGGAGAGGGAGGTCGATGCGCTGGTCTCCCGCAAGACCCGCTTGGCTCTGGACGCTGCCTCTCCGGAGCGGGCGCGGCCTGTCGAGGCGGATCTCAGACGCCACTGGGACGAGCTCGACCGGGTACGGGCCGAGTTACGCGCCAGCGATCCCCGCTATGCCGCCCTCACCCAGCCGCAGCCCTCGAGCGTCGCCGAGATCCAGAGCCAGTTGCTCGACCGCGACACGCTCCTGCTGGAGTACCGGCTGGGTGAGAAACGAAGCTTCCTCTGGGCTGTGACGCCCAGTTTCTTGAAGACCTTCGACCTCCCCGGGCGCGCCGAGATCGAGCGCGTGGCCCGCCCGGCCTGTGATCTCCTTGCCAGCAGCCGTAGCCCCACGGCGGTCAGGACGCAACTCGTCAAACTGAGCCGTCTGCTCCTCGACCCTGTGGTACCGCTGCTACCGGGCAAGCGACTGCTGGTGGTGGCCGACGGGATTCTCCAGAGCGTTCCCTTCGCGGCCTTGCTGGAGCCGGGAGGCGGCGAGCCGTTGGTGGCACACCACGAGATCGTCGCCTTGCCGTCGGTGTCGGTGCTGGGAGAGATCCGCCGGGAGGTTGCCGGCCGGCCCACGGCTCGCAAGGCTCTCTGGGTGCTGGCGAGGCCTGACTTCGGCGACGCCTTCGAGAAGCTCCCTCATTCCCAGGAGGAGGCCGACGCGATCCTGGCGCTCGCGCCACCTCCCAAACGCGAGATCCTGGGCTCGGAGGCGAGCCGCGCGGCGGTCCTGAGCGGCGGCCTGAGGGATTATCGTTTCCTACACTTCGCCACCCACGGTTTGTTCCCCACGACTGATTTGAGCGGCGGCCGGCTGGTGCTCGCCCAAGTCGGTGCGCAAGGCCGGCCTGAGGCGAACGGCTTCCTCCACCTTGCCGACATCTACGAGCTGAGCCTGCGGGCCGACCTCGTGGTGCTGAGCGCCTGCGAGTCCGCCCTGGGACGCGAGGTGCGGGGCGAGGGGACGATGGGAATGACCCGTGGATTTTTCTACGCCGGTGCCGAGCGCGTGCTGGTGAGTCTGTGGAACGTCAACGACCGGGTGACCGTCGAGCTGATGCGGCGTTTCTACCAGGGGATGCTGGTGGAGGGCCTCTCTCCTGCCGCGGCGTTGCGGACGGCCCAGAACGCGATCCGGCTCCAAGAGCACTCACAGGCTCCCTACTATTGGGCCGGCTTCACGCTTCAGGGCGAGTGGCGTGGAGAGCTCCGTCGCTGATGCGGGGGCCTGGGCACCGGGCTCGCCGGGGAACCAGCGAGCCCGGTGTGCGGCTTGGTTATCCATGCTTCAAGCGAGGATGTCGAGGAAGTCAAAGTCGGAGACGCCCGGCGGCTTGTTGTCCGATCCGGGCGGGTCGTTGATCGGACCGCTCCCTTGGGCCGCCGTCTCGATGGGAGAGTGCGGGTCCAGGACTTCGACCTGAGCCTTGACCGTACCGGCTTTGGTGTCGCTGCGCTGGGAAGCTTGCGATGCGGTGGAATCATTGCTGAGCATTGTGTTCTCCTTTTGTTGATGTAGCTGCTCGACAAACCTGATAGATCTTCGATCGTCGAGAAGAGTTTAGTCAGTCAATCGTTCAAGTTGTCTCGACCTTCGACGGCGAAGAGCCGGCCGTCGGTGGCGCGGAGATAGAGCACCGGCGTGCCCCATTCGGGATTGCGCTCGGCGGCGAGAGCCCTGCGCACCTCGCCGACGCAGGCGTCGACCGGTAGGCCGGCGGCGAGCGCGCGATAGAACTTCTCGGCAAAGCTACAGGCTGTCTCGTCCATGACCTCCGATTGCATGGCGATCACCGCTGGCACTCCATGCTGGACGAGCGCTTGGGCGGTGCCGGCGAAAGTGTTGTCGAGGGAGGAGCGGGCACCGTTGCAGGCGTTGAGGACGGCGAGGCGCAACGAAGGGTGGTCCTGAAGGAGGTAGGCAAGGCTCGGTCCGGCCATGGGAACTCCCTTGCCGTTCTCGTCTTCGAAGATGAGCACGCCCTCTCCACGTAACTCGCTGAAGCCGCCGTGGCCGACGAAATGCAGGACGTGGACCGGCAGACCGGTGCGCAACCGCGACTCGAGGGCCTGGGGAGTGGCGCGCTCCAATCGTTCGACCTCAATCAGGCCGCTCTGCAGGAGTGGTTTCAGGGCTGCGCCGAGCCGGCGCCACTCTTCGTCCGCCTCGGAGAGCTCCCGGTATCCCTGAGGAGTCGAGATCACGGCCAGGACTCGTAGCGGCGGCTCGACCAACAAGGTATCGAGGCCCTCGCTCAGCTCCATGTAGCGAATCACCGGCGTACGGCCGGAAAGTGCCAGAAAGCCCCGGCCCTCGGCGTGGTACAGATACTCCCAGGGCAGGCCCGCCAGGTGGGGAACGTCGTTGAGCCGCAGGCGGATGCGCAAGCCGGGCCCACCCTGAGCCTTGGCGAGACAGCCTTGAAAAGCTTTCAGCAGCTCGCCCTGGAAAACGGTGTTAAACAGCTCACCTCCGAGCTGCTCCGGGCTGGCGCCGTTCGCGATCTCGGTCGCGCCAGGCCCGCCCCGGCGGGCGCCGTCTCCGGCTAGCAGGAGCTCTCCACCCATGAGAATGGCGGGGAGGGCGAAACACTCCGTGGCTTCGAAACCCGCGGCGCTGCTCCAGGCCTTGGCGCGATAGAGGCCCTCGGATTTCTGATCGATCCAGACGTCGAAGTCGAGATATCCCGGCGGCGGCTGCGGAGCCGCCGGGGCTTTGGATCTTGCCGGGATCATCAGCAGGCCCACGATCGTCCCGGTACTTCCCAAGGTGAGCAGATAGGAGAGCGACAAGGCGAGTTGGACGAACCAAATGCCGTTCCAGCAGTCTTGAAACTCTTCGAGATTCATCTGCTCGATACATATCCGGTCGTTTTTGGAGCACCTACAACCGCCTGACCGCGAGGTGCCGATCAGCCGGGCAATGCTCTGGCCGTCATCGATCGGGATACGCACGACGAACTTCATGTAGAGCCCGAGCAACAGGATCAGACCGAGCGCCAGAACGGCCATGGCGACCCGCAGCCGGTTCCGGCGGACGAGATCCCGCGCCGTGTCGGCAAGGCCGGAGAAGTGCGCCCACGCGCCCAGAGCTGCCACACCGACGGCAAGCGCCGAAAGCGAGGGGAAGATGATCCGTACGGTCTGCAGCTCGTCGTTGAGCAGCGTGCCCGCGAGCTGCGCCAAGGCCAATCCCAGCCCCGCGCCGGCTGGAAAGACCCACCAACGGCGGCGCGTCTCAGAGACGGCAGTCTTTCTCGTTGTCGACATGGTGGCAGTAGCTCTGGTCGAATCGGCAGCAGAAGTAGCGGCTGCCTTTGACCAAGTCAAGTCGTTCGCTCGGGGTCTGCGCCGCGGGAGTGCCGTCCGGATTGGGGTATTGGATCGACTGGGTCACCGCTCCCTTAGTCCAGGCGGCGCGATAGAGGTAAAAGCCGCGTATGACGTGGTCGAGCTTGCCATCGGTCCGGATGATCTTCGGTGCCGGCGTGGCCTCTGTGGTTTGCCCCTGCGACCAGAAACTGAACATGGTGTGCGGTGCCGTGCTGCCCACCCAGAGCTTCACTTCCAGATTATTGGTCGAGGCGAGAGTGAAGATCCGGCTCACTACCTCTCCCACCTCGTCCAGGATGCTGTTGGACTTCTCGGCGGGGACCGTGTCGGGCGGCGGTGCGACAGGCTTCGGGGCGGCGGCCTTCGGGGTCTTTTGCTTCGGCTTTGCGTGCTTCGGGGGGCTGTTCAGACTGGCGAATACGGCGACGGCGTAGGGAGTGAATGGGCGGGAGGAAAAGGCGGCGGTCTTCGGGCCCGGCAGCGCTCCGAGCTTTGCCTGGATCTGCGCGAGCTCTTCGGCCGACCAGGCCTGCAGAGGCGCGAGGTCCGACGGCTGGACCTTTATAATGGCCTGGTCGAGCTCCTTCCCGGTCTGGGTGATCACATTCGCCACATCCTTGCGGAGAAAGGCCGGCTTGCCGTCCGGGCCCGGCACGGTATGCAGAGACTGCCGCTTCGTATCGAAATCTTTCTTCACCTGCTCGACCTGTGGGGCCAGCGCGTCGGCCATTTCCTTGGCCTTCACCTTGGCGGGATCCACGGGAAAATGACGGGTGATCCGTTGACCGACAGCAGGAATCACCGCGAGGAGCAGACCGGCCACCAAGCCTACGGCGGTCCAGATGGACGCAGATCGATCAGTTTTCATGTTGCACCTCCTGGGTGTTGCAGGCGACCCGCACCGCGGGATCGCCGACGATCGTGTAATTGCGGGCGTCGTGGCTGGCAGTCCAGAGATCGGCGATCACCGCTTCGTCGAGCTTCTTACCGAAACTCATGGCCTCCACCTCCGCCGCAAGGTCGGAGGCGAGCTCGGCGTATCGCTGGTTGAAATATTCCATTGCCCAGCCCACCGGCTGCCCGTCGAGCAGACGCCGGAGAGTGCTCTCGAAGACGCTGATCTGCGGCCCGGCGTCGGGCCACACCAGAGAGAAACCCCACGCCCGGTCCACGTGGCCGACGACCGCCAGCGCCCCGCCCCGAGGATGGCTGAGCAGCCTCTGCGGCAGGCGGCCCATGAACGATCCGGACGACGAGAGCTCGCGGCGCCCCTGGGTCTTGCGGGTGAACTCGTCCCAGCGCGGCGTTCCGGCGCCGAAGCAGGCGAAGCAGAAGGCGACGAGGCCGTGCACATCGGCCTGCTCGCCCACGTCCTCGGCCGCGAAGTAGTGCTCGCGGTCGATACGGCCGGGTCCCGGGCCGGGCCAGTCCTGGCAGACGAGGGCCCCCTGCCGTTTTCTCTGATCGGGATCGCCGGCAGGGAAGCCCAAGCCGTGGCAGGCGGCGAAGAGAAAGGCTGGCGCCTCGTCGAGCACATCGCCGAGCCGGTCGCGAGTCGCCTCGTCTCCGAGCACGGTCTCGACTTCCCAGGCTGGCTGATCGCGCCGCACTCCGTCCGCCACCGGCCGCGCAAGGTGAGCGCTGGTCGAGCCGGTCACCGGATCTCCCATGTTGGCGGGGGCGAAGAATAGGGCCCGCGGTCGCCTTCCGCTGCCTCTGCCGCCGGTTTCAGCCGCGACCACACTCTCGGCGTAATTCCGATACTCGTCGAGCGTGTCGAAGCACAGGCGGCCGACTGCGTACTGAACGTCGAGCTGGTATTGAAACGCGAAGGGAATCGCCTCCGGATCGCCGATCAGCAGAAGGTAATAGGGCACCTTCTCCGGGTTGGCAGGTCCGGGACCAGCGCCGTGACGAGCAAGAAACGCGACCTTGCTCTCACCCTCGCGGTAGCCGTCGTCGCCGACGAGCTCGCGGAAAAAACGTTCCTGCTGCTTCCCGGCCTGAGATCGCCGGAGATCGAGCAGCGGAGCGAGAGCCTCCCGTAGCGGCGCGGAGTCCGCCGAGCTGGGAAAGATCACGCCCCAGCCGGCCTCGTCGAGCTTGCCCGGATCGAGACCCTCCTTGAGCCCCCGCCGCGCCTTACCCTCGCCGCGGGCCACCCAGGCTTGAAGCTCGCGGACTCGCACCGGATCAACCGCGGCGCCGCAGGCGAAGTCGGCGAGGTTTCGCGGAGGTGCGGGAGGAAGAAGATAGCCGCCGTTCCTGCCGTCGATGCCGTTGAAGTAAAGCAGCCTCTCCTCGGGGCTGGGGCTGCTGAGTGATCCGTTGGGCATCGGCAATTCCTTTCATTTCTCCCGAGCCGCCAGCCGCGGGCACCGGCTTTGTTCAACCGTCCTAGATCCGTGATCGCGAGAAACGGTGTAGTGCGGTATTCAAACAGGCGATGCCCGTCCGCCGATCGTTACGGCGCTGAGGACCGAAAGTGATCCATTCCAAGAATGATCCATGAGCATTACGAAATATCTCGATGTCAACCTTGGGTGCGAGAGGGACCAGACCCCGCGGCGTCTCTGAGATCTATCTGCGGCAGGACTGAACCGGCCGAGCCCGTGGCGGGCCGGCCGGACACTGATCACGAAACCGTTGGGGGGCCGAAGGACGACGAAATCAATCGGCGCTTGCGATCGTTGAGATCAAGATGATACTTGCGGCTTGACGAGGCGCTTTAGAGCACTCGGCCCACGGGCCCTGAGCTGACATGGGGCAGACCTCGAGGATGCGGGCGGGCTTTTCCGGAGGGAATCGCCATATATCGCAACCGGCCTCAGCCGAATGGGACTCCGAGCCCAAGGCGTCGAGGTAGCGCTTCGCCAGAGCCGTAGGAATCTCCCGGCTGGAATAAGCGTCCCAGATGATGTGAGGACCGGGCTTGCCCTTGGTGGTCGATTCTCCCGAGACGTGTCCATGGCACAGGAACTTTGCATCGCTGGGCGGCTCGACGACGCCACGGCGAAGAGCTGCTCCAGCGTGCTTGCGGGGTAGGGGAGAAGCGGCTTGACCGCGAAGCCCGGAGAAAGACACTACGGTCAAAAGCGCCAGGCCAAGGGTCGTGCGAGCAAAGTGATGGTCCATGATCTCGTAACTCCGGCCAGGCAGTCTAACTTCCTCCCGACGACGCGTCAAACGGATCGATCGCCGGCGGTTTTTCAGGAAGTCCAGTCAGATCGATATCATGGCGAGATGAAGTCGGGATTCATCACGGTGGGAGGCGTCCGCCTCGAAACCTGCTGGGTCGGCCCATCGCCAGAGGCGGCTCCCACGCTCGTCTTTCTCCACGAAGGGCTCGGCTCGATCTCCATGTGGCGGGATTTCCCTCACCGCCTAGTCGAGCGGACGGGTTGCGGCGCCTTGATCTATTCGCGCGCGGGATATGGGAAATCCGATCCGGCGCCCCTGCCGCGACCGGTCCGCTTCATGCACGACGAGGCGGAGATCCTCCCCGAGGTTCTGGCTCAGGCGAAGATCCGCGGGCCCATCCTGGTGGGTCACAGCGACGGCGCCTCGATCGCGCTGATCCATGCCGGCAGCCGGCCGGCTTCGGGCCTGAAGGGGTTGATCCTGGAGGCACCGCACGTCTTCACCGAGCCGCACGGGCTCGCCAGCATTGCGAAGATCGGCGAGGTTTACAAAAGCTCGGATCTGCGTGACCGTCTCGCCCGCCACCACGGCAAGAACGTGGACGTCGCCTTTTCGGGATGGAACGACGTCTGGCTCAATCCGGATTTCCGCTCTTGGAACATCGAAGAGTATTTGCCCAAGATCACGGTTCCCATCCTCATCCTCCAGGGAGAGGACGACGAGTATGGAACCTGGAAGCAGGTCGAGGCGATCGAAAGGCAAGCCGGCGGTTCGGTGAAGGCGATCGCCCTTGCCAACTGCGGGCATTCGCCGCATCGCGAGCAGCCGGAGCGGACACTTCAGGCGATGGCGGAGTTTGTTCGGCGACTCCTTGAGTAAGCGCTGGCGTCTGGTTTGCAATCAAATTCTTCATGCCTGCTCAGACCATGAGAGCTCAATCCGCCGAGGTCCGTGCGTACTATCGCCGCGTCCTCCCATACTACGATCTCGAATTGGCCGATCGTGGTGACGACGAGCTGTGGACGTGGGCGGCATCGGCTCCCGCAGGTTGCCGCGTCCTCGAACTGGGCGCGGGGAGCGGGAGAGCCACCGTCTTTCTCGCTCGCGCGGCAGGGTTCGTCGTGGGCCTCGATCTGTCGCCGGAGATGATTGCTGTGGCCCGCAGGCGGCTCGCAGGAGCTTCGAACGTCGCTCTGGTCGTGGCCGACATGCGGGAAATCGATTTGCGGATTCCCTTCGATCTGGTCGCCGCGGTGGACGATCCGTTCGTTCATCTCGTCGAGGACGAGGACCGGCAGCGGGCTTTCGACACGGCGGCCCGTCATCTGGCTCCCGGCGGCCGGTTCATCCTCGATGCGGCGTGGTTCTCGCCGAATCAGCGCCATGCGGCAGGCGGCGAGGACGGGTTGGTTCAGGAGCACTCAGGACAAGGCGGCTTGGAATTTCGCGAGACGTGGCATTGCGATCCCCGGGCCCGGCTCTGTACCGCTTCCTACGCCTACAGCCGGAAGGGAGAAATGGTGGAGCGGGCGTCCTTTCCGGCCCGTCTCTGGTCACGCGAGGAGTTGGAGCACCGGGCCCTGGCCGCCGGGCTGCAAGTGACCCACCTCTGGGGCGACTACGACCGCCGCCCCTGGGACCGGACGACCTCGCCGCGGATGATCGCCGAGCTGCGGGCGGCGCGCTAAACCTTGGCCCGGGAAAGCATCGTGTTACGATGGATCGCGCCGCAATGAAAGCGGCGTGACTCTGCGCGAGGATTCTGTGTACATTCAGACCGACGAGCTCTCTCACCCGAAGCTGCATCAGCAACGAGACGTGTTGGCGGACTTCAGCACCGACCGCCGCGTCCTGATCCTCTCCGGCTTGGCCGTGGGAATCGGCGTGGCGGCGGCGCTGGTTGCCTACGCGCTGGTCTGGCTGATCGCAGTCATCACGAACCTCGCCTACTACCAGCGCTTCTCCTCCCAATTCGTGTCGCCGGCCGGCAATCACCTGGGAGGCTGGGCGGTGCTGGTGCCGGTGATCGGCGGCTTGGTGATCGGCCTGATGGCGCGCTACGGCTCCGAGAAGATCCGCGGCCACGGTATCCCCGAGGCGCTGGAAGCCATCCTCATCGGCCGGAGCCGCATCGAGCCCAAGGTCGCCTTGCTCAAGCCGGTCTCCTCGGCGCTCTCCATCGGCACCGGCGGCCCGTTCGGCGCCGAGGGGCCCATCATCATGACCGGCGGCGCCGTGGGCTCGCTGATCGGCCAGCTCTTCCATCTCTCTTCGGCGGAGCGTAAGACGCTGCTGGTCGCCGGCGCCGCCGCCGGCATGGCGGCCATCTTTGCCACGCCGATGGCGGCGGTACTGCTGGCCGTCGAGCTTCTGTTGTTCGAGTGGAAGCCGCGCAGCTTCATTCCGGTGGCGGTCGCTTCGGTCGTCGCGGCGGTGATGCGGGTGCCGTTGCTCGGCGCCGGGCCGATCTTCCCGGTCCCCGGCCATGCCGTCCTGGGGGCCGAGACGCTTGGATTCGCCGTCGTCGTCGGACTGCTGGCCGGTGTGGCGTCGGGGTTGTTGACCGCTCTCGTTTACGCCTGCGAGGACCTCTTCGCCAAGCTGCCGGTGCACTGGATGTGGTGGCCGATTCTCGGCGGCCTGGCGGTAGGCGTCGGCGGCCTGGTCGACCGGCGCGTGTTGGGAGTTGGATACGACACCATTCAGGATCTGCTCGCCGGACATCTCACTGGCGGCTCGGCTGCGTCGTTGCTCTTCCTCAAAGCCGCGGTCTGGGCCGTGGCCCTGGGGTCGGGCACTTCGGGAGGCGTGCTCGCGCCGCTCCTCATCATGGGCGGCGGTTTGGGAGTCTTGGAATCAGGGCTGATTCCGGTCGGCGATGCCGGGCTGTGGGCCATGGTCAGCATGTCGGCGATGATGGGCGGCACGATGCGGTCTCCGCTGACGGCGATCCTCTTCACCGTCGAGCTCACTCACGATTGGAACGTGCTGCC
>Ga0134121_10000322_pt1 | contig 56435 bp, 51 predicted proteins | sample KB301_FD_96463 | JGI IMG/M metagenome (GOLD analysis project Ga0134121, IMG submission 96463) | Terrestrial soil microbial communities without Nitrogen fertilizer from Kellogg Biological Station, Michigan, USA - KB3-0-1 | ecosystem: Environmental > Terrestrial > Soil > Unclassified ...
GAGATGCCGGCGGCGTCGGCCCCGGGCATCAGGACCAGGTAGCGCCCCGGCAGCGAGTAGTAGGTGCTCAGCGTCGGGGGCTTGTTGGCGAAGGCGTCCCGCACCACCTGGACGAGGATCTCCATCCCCTTCTCGAGGTGGCGGCTGATGCGCGCGCCGCGTCCCTTGCCGCCGCTGCCGTCGAAGCGGGCGGGGTAGATCTTGAAGTTGATCTCGTCGAGCGGCAGGAAGGCGGCCCGATCGCCGCCGTAGTTGACGAAGGAGGCCTCGAGGGCGCTGTTCACCCCTTCGACGACCGCCTTATAGATGTTGCCTTTGATGTTTTCCCGGGAAAGGGTCTCGATCTCGAAGAGGTCGAGCACTCCGTTGTCGACGACGGCGACGCGGTATTCCTCTTCCGCCGCGACATTGACCAGCATGGATTTCGACATCCGCTGCGTATCTCCTTGGCACCCTGCACCGTCCTCCGACCATCGGAATGAGGGGGCGGGCGCGTCACGCGGCGGGCTCGACCGGGACTCCGGCGCCATCGGGCACCCGGGCATATCTCCAATCGGGAGCACCGCCGACCGCGGGAGTATAGCACCGGTCCCCCCGGATTCTCCGGAGGCGGGGGTCGGGCCCCCCCTGAAGGGACCGGCCCGCCCGGGTCTATGGTGGAGGGTCACACTTGGAAGGAGCCCGTGATGCCCAGAAAGAAAAAAACCAGCCGGGGGAACGGCAACGGGTCCCGGGAGCACCTCATCAAGACCCGGGACGTGGTCATCACCCTGACCCTCGAGGCCCCCCGCGACGTCGTCTTCCGTGCCTGGACCGAGCCCGAGCAGCTTTCGCAGTGGTTCGGCCCGCGCGGATTCTCCGCGCCGAGTCCGGAAATCGAGCCGCGGCCGGAGGGCGTGGTCCGCCTCGACCTGCGCGGACCGGACGGAACCCGGTATCCGAATCGCGGCACCGTCCGCGAGATCGAGGAGCCCGAACGCTTCGCCTTCGAGACTTCGCTGCCGGACGAGAAGGGGTCGCCGATCCTGCACGTCCTCAACACCGTCACGCTCTCCGAGGACCGCGGCCGCACCACCCTCACGCTGAAGGCGCACGTCCTCGACGCGACCCCGGCGGCGGCGAAGTTCGTCGAGCAGATGCACGCCGGCTGGAGCCAGACGCTCGACCGGCTCTCCGAGCACATCGTCAAGTAGACCGTCCCGCCGGGACGACCGTCCGGGTTAGGATCCCCGCTCGCCGATGCGAATCGGCCATTTCCCGGACCCTTGAACCCCGAATCGTTCGACACCGCGGGCGACGCCACGGCGCGCCCGGAGGCGGCCGCATCCCCGCGCGCGCGCCGGCTGCTGCGCGACCTCGCCGACGCTTTGCGCGGCACGGCGATGGACTACACGCAGGGGAATCTCTGGCGGGCCATCCTGCTCCTGTCCGTCCCGATGATGCTCGAGATGGCGCTCGAGTCCCTCTTCGCCGTCGTGGACGTGTTCTGGGTGTCGCACCTCGGCGCCTCCGCCATCGCCACCGTCGGCCTGACCGAGTCGGTCGTCACCCTGGTGTACGCGGTGTCGATCGGGCTGGCGATGGCGACGACGGCCCTCGTGGCGCGGCGCACCGGCGAGCGTGACCGGGTCGGGGCGGCCGACTCCGCCGTGCAGGCCATCTTCGCCGGCATCGCGGCGTCGGTGCCGTTCTCCATCGCGGGCCTGTTCTTCTCGCGCGACATCCTCAGGCTGATGGGCGGCGACCCCTGGGTGGTGGAGCACGGGCACGGCTTCACCCAGGTGCTGCTCGGGACCAACGTCGTCATCGTCCTCATCTTCATCATCAACGCCGTCTTCCGCGGCGCGGGGGACGCCGCCATCGCGATGCGCGTCCTGTGGCTGTCGAATGCCATCAATCTCGCGCTCGATCCGCTGCTGATCTTCGGATGGGGGCCGTTCCCGGAGCTGGGGATCCAGGGGGCGGCGGTGGCGACCAGCATCGGACGCGGCGTCGGTGTTCTGACGCAGCTCGTCGTGCTGTTCCGCGGCGCCAAGCACATCCGGGTGCTCTGGCCGCAGGTGCGGCTGCACGGAGAAGTCATGGCGCGCCTCATCCGCACCTCGCTCGGGGGCATCGGCCAGTTCATCATCCAGACGTCGTCGTGGATCGGCCTGGTGCGCATCGCCTCCGAGTTCGGGAGCGACGTCGTGGCCGGCTACACCATCGCGGTGCGCATCTTCGTCTTCACGCTGCTGCCGGCGTGGGGACTGTCGAACGCCGCCGCCACTCTCGTCGGCCAGAACCTCGGCGCGCGGAAGCCCGAGCGGGCCGAGCGCTCGGTGTGGCTCACCGGGTTCCTGAACATGGGATTCCTGGGCGTGGTGTCGATCGCCTACATCGTCTGGAACGAGGCGCTGATCCGCATCTTCACCGGCGACCCCGCGGTGGTCGCCGCCGGCGCCGAGTGCATGCGCATCGTGGCCTACGGGTACGTCGTGTACGCCTGGGGGCAGGTGATGCCGCAGGCCTTCAACGGCGCCGGCGACACCATGACCCCGACGAAGATCAACTTCTTCTGCTTCTGGCTGCTGGAGATTCCGCTCGCTTACGCGCTCGCCCTGTGGGCCGGGATGGGCCAGCGCGGCGTCTGGTGGGCCATCGTCGTCGCCGAGGCGGCGATGGGCGTCTCCAGCATCTACCTCTTCAGCCGCGGCCGCTGGAAGAACGTCAAGGTCTGACGCCCCTCACGGGGCCGACAGCCGCTCCCGGCTCAGGATTTTCCGGTATTGATGGGGCGAGCCGTAAGGGGTTTACTGTACCGCGCCCCCGGTTCAATGCCGTCCAGGTCAGACAAGTCGGAAGGAGTCCCGCCGTGAACAAGAGCAGTGCACCTGCGGCCACCCCCGCGCTCGAGACGGCAAGCTCCGTCAGAGAGCTCCCGATCGGGCTCGATCGCGACGTGTTCCTGCGCTCGCTCCTGCGCCACCTGGCCGGGACGCTGGAGAAAGTCGTCGGGCTCGAGGAAGCCTCCGGCTTCGTCAGCGTCGTCGGGCAGCAGATCGGCGAAGAGATCAACCGGTCGTACAAGGAAGGGCTGCGGCTCGATCGCCTCAGCCGGCCCCAGGTCGCGGAGGTGCTGGTGGACCTCAAGCGCCGCATCCAGGGGGAGTTCTTCGTCATCGAAGAAAACGACGAGAAGATCGTCCTCGGCAACAAGGCCTGCCCGTTCGCCGAGAAGGTGGTGGGGCGTCCGGCCCTCTGTATGATGACCTCCAACGTCTTCGGCAGCATCGCCGCCGACAACCTCGGCTACTCGAAAGTCGTCATCGACAGCTCGATCGCGCGCGGCGACCGGGAGTGCAAGGTGATCATCCATCTCAAGCCGACCCCGGCTGCAGGAGCCGGACCGGGGCGCGAGTACTACCGGGGCTGACCGGCCGCCGCCGTGAGTCATGAGGATGTCCTCCGTTTCGCGGAGCCGCTCCCGGAACCGACGCTCCTGCTGAAGGGGGATGGGACCATCCTCGAGGCCAACCGGGCCGTCGAGGGCCGCCTCGGGTTGACCCGCGACGCGGTGCGCGGGCGGCCGCTCGCCGACTACCTCGAAGATCCGGCCGACGAAGTGGCCCGGTTCCTCCACACCTGCGCGCGCAGCACCGCCTTAACACTCGGTGGACTCAGTCTGCGACGCCCGGGACAGGAGCCCTGCCCCCTGCGCGCCGAAGGGGCCCTCGTCCGCCCGCGCGGGCGGGGGCGCGAGGCCCTGCTGGTGCTGCGGCTGATCCCGAAGGAGTCGAGCGTCGGGCAGTTCGTCGCGCTGAACCAGCGCCTCGACTCGCTGGGGCGGGAGATGGACCTGCGCCAGCGGGCCGAACGGGACCTGCGCGAGCAGGCGGAGCTGACGCGCACGACCCTGGCGAGCATCGGCGATGCCGTCATCGCCACCGATCTGGAAGCGCGCATCTCCAGCATGAACTCGGTGGCCGAGTCGCTGACCGGGTGGAGCGCGGCCGAGGCGACGGGGCGTCCGCTCGACGCGATCTTCCGGGTGGTGAACGAGGAGACCCGCCAGGCGGTCGAGAATCCCGCCGACCGCGCGCGGCGGGAAGGGGTCATCGTCGGTCTGGCGAACCACAGCCTCCTGCTGTCGCGCGACGGTCGCGAGATCCCGGTGGACGACAGCGCGGCCCCGATCCGGACGCGGACGGGGGAGGTCATCGGCTGCGTGCTGGTCTTCCGCGACATCACCGAGAGGCGCCGCGCCGAGGGCGCGCTGCAGGCCAAGGAAGCCGAGCTGCGGACGATCTTCGACCGCAGCCCCTTCTTCCTGACCCGCTGCAGCCGCGACCTGCGCTACCTGTACGTCAGCCGGGCCTATGCCGAGATGCTCGGGATGACGCAGGAGGAGATCCACGGGCGGCCGATCGCCGAGGTCATGGGGGAGGAGCGGTTCCGCCACATCGAGCCGTACATCCGGCGCGTCCTGCACGGGGAGCCGGTGCAGTTCGAGACGCGGCTCGCGCTTCAGGCCGGCGTCCGCGACCTGTGGGTCTCCTACACGCCCGATCGGAACCCGCGGGGAGAGGTCATCGGCTGGGTCGCGTCGATCGTCGACATCACCGAGCGCAAGCGGGGGGAGATCACCAACGCCCAGCTGGCGGCGATCGTCGCCTCGTCGGACGACGCCGTCATCAGCAAGAACCTGCAGGGCGTCATCCAGACGTGGAACGACGGGGCCGAGCGGATGTTCGGCTACACGGCGGAGGAGGCGATCGGCCGGCCGGTCACGATGCTCATCCCCGCGGACCGCCAGGACGAGGAGCCCGGCATCCTGGCGCGTATCCAGCGCGGCGATCGCATCGATCACTACGACACCGTCCGCCGGCGCAAGGACGGGACGCTGCTCGACATCTCCCTGTCGGTGTCGCCGATCACCGACGCCAGCGGCCGGGTCGTCGGAGCCTCGAAGATCGCCCGCGACGTCACCGACCGCCGGCGCGCGCTGGAGGAGGCGCAGCGGCGCTCGGAGCAGGTGCGGCGGCTGGCCGAGGCCGCCACCCGCCTCAACACCGTGCACGACGTCCGCTCCATCCTGGGCCTGCTGAGCGAGGAGGCGCGCATCCTCATCGGCTCGCGGCGATCGTCCGCCAGCATCACGGTGCACGGCGACCGGACCCGCTCGATCGTCGTGGACGGGACCGAGGAGACGCCGGGCGGCTGGCGCAGCGAGGGGGACGAGGAGGATCTGTCGGACCTGTACGCGCTGGTCTGCCCTCCGAACCGGCCGATGCGGGCCGACGGGCGGCAGCTCCTGACCAACCCCGCGTTCCGGCGCACCGCGCCGGCGGCCGCCGATCTGCCGCCGGCGCGCAACTGGATCGCGGCGCCCCTGACCGGGCTGCCGGAGAACAACGTCGGGCTCCTGCAGCTCTCCGACAAGCTCGAGGGGGACTTCACCGACGACGACGAAGGCATGCTGGTGCAGCTCACGCAGATGGCGTGCGTCGCCATCGACAACGCCTGGCTGCTCGATCACCTGCGCGAGGCGAACCGCCGCAAGGACGAGTTCCTCGCCACGCTGGCGCACGAGCTGCGCAACCCGCTGGCGCCCCTGCGCAACGGGTTGCAGGTCATGAAGCTGTCGGGGAACGACGTGAAGGCGGTCGAGACCTCGCGCGTCATGATGGAGCGCCAGATCGAGGCGATGGTGCGCCTCATCGACGACCTGATGGACGTCAACCGCATCAGCCGCGGCAAGATCGAGCTGCGCCGCCAGCCGGTGGACGTGGCGCAGGTGGTGCGCGCCGCGGTCGAGACCAGCGCCCCGCTGATCGAGGCGGGCCGGCACACTCTCACCCTGGACCTGCCGCGCGCGCCCCTGGTCGTGGACGCCGACGAGACGCGCCTGGCGCAGGTCGTGTCGAACCTCCTGAACAACGCCGCCAAGTACACCGAGCCGGGCGGACGCATCCGCCTCGCCGCCGCGCGCGACAACGGCCGTGCCGTCATCTCGGTGAAGGACACCGGCGTCGGCATCCCCAGGGCGATGCTGCCGCACATCTTCGACTTGTTCACCCAGGTCGATCGCTCGCTCGAGAAGGCGCAGGGAGGGGTCGGCATCGGCCTGTCTCTCGTCAAGGGGCTCGTCGAGCTGCATGGCGGCAGGGTCGAGGCCAGAAGCGATGGGCCGGGAAAGGGGAGCGAGTTCGTCGTCCGCCTGCCGGTGCTCGACGAGGCGGCCGCCCCCGCCCCGAAGATCGAGAAGGCGATGACGGGCCAGCTCGGGGGCTACCGGGTGCTGGTCGCCGACGACAACGTGGATTCAGCGACCAGCCTGGCGATGCTGCTGCGCCTGATGGGGAACGAAGTCCACACCGCCCACGACGGCCTGCAGGCGGTCGCCGTGGCGCGCGATCTCCAGCCCGATCTCGCGCTGCTCGACATCGGCATGCCGAAGCTGAACGGCTACGATACCTGCCAGCGCATCCGCGAGCAGTCCGGCGGCCGCAAGGTCCTGCTGGTCGCCCTGACCGGCTGGGGCCAGGACGAGGACATCCGGAGATCCCACCTCGCCGGCTTCGACCGCCACCTCGTCAAGCCGGTGGAACCGGCCGCGCTGGAGAAGCTCCTGGGATCGATGGCGGAGCGGCGCGCTCCCTAGATCCGCGGCGGGACGCCGCCCGGATTCAGTCTTCCTGATATCGCTGCTTCAGGGCTTCCAGGACCGCGGCGTCGGCGAGCGTCGTGACGTCGCCGAGGGCGCGTCCTTCGGCGATGTCGCGCAGGAGCCGCCGCATGATCTTCCCCGAGCGCGTTTTCGGCAGCTCCGGGGTGAAGATGATGTCGTCGGGGCGGGCCAGCGCGCCGATCTTCCGGACGACGTGCTGCTTCAGCTCGTTGTTGAGGGCGTCGTCGGCCGCGCGTCCGTCCTTCACGGTCACGAACGCCGCCAGCGCCTGGCCCTTCAGGTCGTGCGACTTGCCGACGACGGCGGCTTCCGCCACGGCGGGATGATCGACGAGGGCGCTCTCGACCTCCATCGTGCCGATGCGGTGACCCGCGACGTTGAGCACGTCGTCGACGCGTCCCAGCAGCCAGAAATTCCCGTGCTTGTCCTTGCGGGCGCCGTCGCCGGGGAAGTAGGTCTTCAGGTCCCACTTCGAGAAGTAGGTCTTCACGTAGCGATCGTGGTCGCCGTAGATCCCCTGCATCATGGCGGGCCACGGACGCATGAGGGCGAGGTAGCCGCCATGTCCCGCGGGGACCGGGCGGCCGGCGTCGTCGAGCACCTCGGCCTGGATGCCGGGAAAGGCCTGCGTCGCCGAGCCGGGGACCGTTGTGGTGATTCCGGGCAGCGGCGTAATGGCGATCATCCCGGTCTCGGTCTGCCACCAGGTGTCGACGATGGGGCAGCGGTTGTGGCCGATGTGGTCGTTGTACCAGATCCACGCTTCCGGGTTGATCGGCTCGCCGACCGAGCCCAGGAGCCGCAGCGACGACAGATCGTGCTTGCCGGGCCAGTCGGTCCCCCAGCGCATGAAGGCGCGGATGGCGGTGGGAGCGGTGTAGAAGATGGTGACACCGTGGCGCGCGATCAGCTCCCAGAAGCGGCCGCGGTCGGGGGAGTCGGGAGCCCCTTCGTACATCAGCACGGTCGCGCCGCACATCAGCGGACCGTAGACGACGTACGAGTGCCCGGTGACCCAGCCGATGTCGGCGGTGCACCAGTACACGTCGGTCGGCTTGAGGTCGAAGACCCAGCGCGTCGTCGCGTACACCCCGACCATGTAGCCGCCGGTGGCGTGGACGATCCCCTTCGGCTTCCCGGTCGTCCCCGACGTGTAGAGGATGAACAGCATGTCGGTCGCGTCCATCGAGGCCGGCGGGCAGTCGCTCGAGGCGTCGGCCATCAGGCTGTGCCACCAGAGATCGCGCCCCTGTTCGAAGTGGATCGGGAAGCCGCCGCGCCGCACCACGATGACGTGTTTGACGGTCGGCGCGCCCTGGAGGGCGTCGTCGGCGAACTTCTTGAGCGGCACCTGCGAGCCGCGCCGGTAGCCGCCGTCGGCGGTGACGAGCAGCGTCGACTGCGCGTCGTTCATCCGGTCGCGCAGCGCCTCGGCCGAGAAGCCGCCGAAGACGACGCTGTGCACAGCACCGATGCGGGCGCAGGCGAGCATGGCGACAACCAGCTCCGGGATCATCGGCAGGTAGAGGGTGATGCGATCCCCTTTGCGGACCCCGAGCCCCTTCAGGACGTTGGCGAACCGGCACACCTCGCGGTGCAGCTGCGCGTAGGTGAGGGTGCGCTCGTCCCCCGGCTCGCCCTCCCAGATGAGGGCCGCCTTGTTGCGCGTCGCCTGGTCGAGGTGCCGGTCGAGGCAGTTGACGGAGAGGTTGATCTTCCCGCCGGTGAACCACCGCGCCACCGGCGGCTTCCAGTCGAGCGTCTTCGTGAACGGCTTGTCCCAGTGGAGCTCGCGGGCGATGCCGGCCCAGAAGGCCTCGGGATTGGCGGCGGCCTTCTTGTAGATGCCGGGGTCGGAGAGGTTCGCCTGCCTGCGGAACGAGGCGTTGGGTTTGAACACCCGCTGCTCGTCGAGCAGGACGTCGATGTCGCGCGACCTCCCGTCAGTCGCGGCGGCCGACCGGGAGGTGGCCGTCCGTGCGCCCGGCCGCGTCCGTCCCGCCGGCTTCGCCTTCCGAGCCGCGCTCTTGCCCTTCCTCGCCATCGCTCTTCCTCCGGGGCCGGACTCTAGCCCAGCGTCCGAGCGAGCGTCAACGAACGGCGGCGCGACCGCCGCCGTGCAACACGGCCGAACCCGCGCCGGGCGGTTCCGGTATCATCGGGGCCTCCGGGGGGAGCCATGCCGATCACCTACACGGTCGATCACGAGCGCCGGCTGGTCCGGGTGAACGGCGCCGGGGTCTTCTCCGACGACGACGTCTTCGGGTACCAGCGCGAGATCATGGCCCGCGAGGATGTCCTCGGCTACGACGAGCTGGTGGACATGACCAACGTCATCCGCATCGCGCTGCCGTCGTTCGAGCGGGTGAAAGATCTTGCCAAGTTGTCCGCCGAGATGGACCCGAAACACCCGCCGGGACGCTTCGCCATCGTCGCCCCGGGCGACGTCGCCTTCATGCTCGGTCGCCTTTACAAGGGGATCCGCAGCATGGTCCCCGGTGCGACGCGCGAGATCGGCGTCTTCCGCACCCACGACGAGGCGGAAGCATTCCTGCGCCGTCCCCGCACGCAGGCCGCCGGATCGGCCGGCGGGAAGATCGGGTAGACTCGCCCGGCTTCCGCGAGGTCCCCGAGCATCGTGTCGGTGTTCCACAGTCTCGTCGCGCGCTCCCTGCCGCTCGTTCCCAAGCCCATCGTCCGTCGTGTCTCGCAGCGCTACATCGCCGGCGAGAGCCTTCAGGATGCCGTGGCCACGGTGCGCGGCCTCAACGGCGACGGGTTCATGGCGACGCTCGACATCCTCGGCGAGAGCGTGCACGAGCGCGCCCTGGTCGAGCAGGCGCTGCGCGACTACGTCGCGGCCCTGCACGCCATCCGCGACCACACCCTCGACTCGAACGTGTCGATCAAGCCCACCAACTTCGGGCTCAAGATCGACTTCGACCTGTGCTACGAGAAGGTGCGCGCGCTCGTCCACGAGGCGCAGCGCCTGGGCAACTTCGTGCGCATCGACATGGAGGACTCCTCCTGCACGAGCGCCACGCTCGACCTGTACCGGAGGCTCCGCGCCGAGGGGTTGACCAATGTCGGCGTGGTGCTGCAGGCCTACATGCGCCGCACGCTGTCGGATGTCGCGTCGCTGCCCGAGAAGCCGAACGTGCGGGTCTGCAAGGGCATCTACGTCGAGCCCGCCGACATCGCGTTCAAGGAGCGAGCCCTCGTCAACCGCAACTTCAGGGAGACGGTCGCGGCGCTCTTCGACCGGGGCGCCTACGTCGGCATCGCCACCCACGATGAGGAAGTCGTGTACGAGGCCCAGCAGATCATCCGCGAGCGCTCGCTGCAGCCGCCGCAGTACGAGTTCCAGATGCTGCTGGGGGTGACGGAGTCGCTGCGCCGGGTCATCCGCCGCGACGGGCACCGCCTGCGGGTGTACGTGCCGTACGGCCCGCAGTGGTACGCCTACTCGCTGCGGCGCCTCAAGGAGAACCCGCAGATCGCCGGCTACATCCTGGCCGGCATGATCCCCGGCCGGACGTCCTAGACAGAACGGAGTCGGGCGTCGCGGCGCCCGGGATCAGGCGATGGCGCGGCGGTCGTCGGCGGTGTTGCGCGGGACTTCCTGGGGATGGATGGTCCCTTCACGGCCGGTCGAGAGGGGCGCCGCCTGCGGGAAGCTCATGATGACGGCGGTTCCCTTGTGCGGCGTGCTCTCGATGTCGATGGTCGCGCCCAGCCGGTCGAGCGTGTCGCGCGTCTCCCACAGCCCGAGACCGGCGCCGCCCTTGTCGGGCTTGGTGGTGAAGAAAGGATCGAAGACCTTGGCCAGGTGCTCCGGGCGGATGCCGATGCCGACGTCGGAGATGCGGGCGATCACCTTGCTCCCCTCGTGCCAGGTCTTGATCTCGATCGTCCCGCCGCCGAAGGGCATCGACTCGACGGCGTTCACCACGACGTTGAGCAGCGCGGTCTGCGTGCGCGTCCCCGGACCGAAGACCGGCGGCAGGTCGCCGTAGAACTCCTTGAAGGCGATCTTCTTTTCCTCGGCCCGGTGCCGGCAGAGGTCGATCGCCTCGCGCAGCACGATGTTGAGGTTGAACGGGGCGCGCGACGGGGTCGCCAGGCTGTAGGTGGTGATGGGCTTCATCGCCTCGGCGAAGGCGTTGGCGCGCTCCACGATCGCCTTCGCGGCGGCGCGCACGTTCTCCGGAAGCGTCGTGTCGGCGGCGAGGCTCCGCGCCTCCGACTGCAGGGTCGTGAGCGGGCCCTTGAAGGTGGCGCCGGCGGCCTCGAGCCAGACGCCCAGGGAGCGGGACGAGCCCTGCTCCATCAGGTAGTCCTGGGTGAGGCGCAGCTCGGAGCGCAGGCGCAGGATGTAGCGCACCGCCTCGCGCAGCCGCGTGCGCGCCGCCACGAGCACGCCGCCGAGGTAGCCGACGGCGATGATCATCAGCGCGGCGACCGTGGCCGGCAGGCCCGTGAGCCCAATCAGGGCGATCAGCACCGCCGCCGACGCGACCCCGAACGCGCCGCCGGTCCACGAGGCACGGGCCATCCACGGAAGGGACGATCGGATCATGACGCGGCCCCCTTTCCGCCCGCTGCGCCGGCGGCGTCCTGCGCGGCGCGGGCCTTCTCGATCTCCATGATGCGCTGCGGATTCTTGTTCACGCCGGGCGGGGCGACGTAGAAGTACTCGGTCACCGGCCGGTTGCCGGCGAGGTGCTCGTCGAGGATGCGGGCCGCCTTCTCGAGCGTCACGTGCGAGTACCAGACGTTCTCGGGATAGACCACGACCATCGGTCCGTTGCCGCACTGGTCCATGCAACCCGCCTTGTTCACGCGCACCGTCTTCTTGAGCCCCCTGGCCTTGACCCCGTCCTTGAGGAACTGGTGCACCTCGACGGAGCCGTCGAACGGGCAGTAATCACCCGAGGTGCAGACGAACACGTGCTTCTCGAATTGACCCATCAGTGTCTTTGTCGGCCCAGGAAAGCGAAAATTATCACAGGCGGGGGGCCCTCACCAAGCGTCCGGCGGCCCGACGGCACCGCGGACGGCGCCCCCGCGGTCAGACCTCGGCGCCGCGCAGCCCGGCAATGGCCGCCACGACCTCTCCAATCTTGTTGTTCGGCGTCGAGGCGCCGGCGGTCAGGCCGATGACCACCGGTCCCTGGGGCAGCCATCCCTCGGTGCGGCGCTCGGCCGTCTGACCGAAAGGCTTGTGCCGGATGCTTCCGGCCGACTCGATGCAGGTCGCGTCCTCGATGTGGAAGGTCGGGACCGAGCGCCCGGCGAGCGCCGTCAGGTGGTTGGTGTTGCTGCTGTTGTAGCCGCCGATGACGACCATCAGGTCCGGCTTCTGTCCCAGGAGCTCGACGATCGCGTCCTGCCGGTCCTGGGTGGCGCTGCAGATGGTGTCGAAGGCGCGGAAGTGGTCTTCGATCGACGCCGCGCCCCAGCGGTCGGCGAGCGCCTGGCGGATCTCCTCCTGGATCTGCAGCGACTCGGACGACAGCATGGTCGTCTGGTTCGCCAGCCCGACGCGCGCCAGGTCGCGGTCGGGGTCGAAGCCGGGGGAGCACGCGGGCGCGAAGTCGCGCAGGAACGCCTCCCGGTTGCCGCCCGCGCGGATGTAGTCGCAGACCCTCGCCGACTCCTTCCGGTCGCGCACGATGAGGTAGCGCCCGCCCGCCTGGCGGGTGGTGCGAGAGGCGGTGGCGCGCGTCTCCTCGTGCGCGTACTTGCCGTGGATGAGTGCGGTGAAGCCCGAGGCCGAGAAGCGGTCGACGTTCTTCCAGACGTTGAGCACCGAGCCGCAGGTCGTGTCCACCAGGATGCAGCCCCGCTCGCGCAGCGCCTGCATCTCCTGCACGGTGACCCCGAAGGCCGGCAGGATCACCACGTCCTCGCGCTTGACCGCGTCGAGCCCGGGCCCTTCGCCCGAGGCCTCGCGCAGGAAGCCGATCCCCATCTCCTGGAGCCGCTGGTTGACGTGCGGGTTGTGGATGATCTCGCCGGTCAGCCAGATGGCGCGGTCGGGGAAGCGGCGGCGCGTCTCGTACGCGTACTCGACCGCGCGCTCGACGCCGTAGCAGAAGCCGAACTCGCGCGCCAGGAGGAACGTGAGGTCGCCGGCTTCGAGGCGGTGGCCGGACGACTTCAGCCGCTCGACCAGGCCGCTGTGGTAGTCGGCGTGCAGGTGCGGCGAGACCTCCGCCTTCAGGCCGAAGCCGCGCTGGAAGTAGTTGCCGGGGGTTGTCGTCATGGTCGCTGCTCGGTCGCTCGCGGCGTCACAGGCCGGTGATGCGCTCCGGGGCGGAGGCGATGTTCATGCCCCCCGGGCGCAGGAAGTTGACCAGCGTGATGTTGAAGGCGCGGGCGGTCTCGATCGCCAGCGTCGTCGGGCCGGAGACCGCCGCGACCATCGGGATCCCCGCGACCGCCGCCTTCTGGAGGATCTCGAACGAGGTGCGACCGGAGACGAGGAGCGCGAGATCGCCGAGCGGCAGGTCGTCGAAGATCGCCCGGCCGATCACCTTGTCCACGGCGTTGTGGCGGCCGACGTCCTCGCGCGCCACGAGGAGCGTCCCGACCGCGTCGAAGAGCGCCGCCGCGTGCAGGGCGCCGGTGCGGCGGAAGACGCCCTGCGCTTCCGCGAGGCGGCGCGGCAGGTCGAGCACGACCGCGTACGGGATCCGCAGGCCCGACGTGCTGGGGCGCGCGCGGCCAGCGAGCGCTTCGAGCGAGGCGCGCCCGCACAGGCCGCACGCGGCGTTCGCGACCAGCGCGCGCCGCAGCCCCTCGGAGTCGAACGTGAAGCCGGGGGCGAGCGTGATGTCGATGGCGTTCTCGCCGCCGTCCTTCGCCTCCGGACAGCGGCGGATGGTTCCCAGGCCGCGCGGCTCGGAGACCACCCCCTCGGTCAGGGCGAATCCCGCCGCGAGCTCCAGGTCGTCGCCGGGCGTCCGCATGACCACGGCGAGGGTCTCGCCGCCGACGCGGATCTCCAGCGGCTCTTCGACCACCACCCAGTCCTCGGCGGCGGCGTCGCTTCGTCCGTCGCGGACCTTGAGGAGGGTGCGGGTTTCGACCGCGGATGCGCTCATGACCGGTATTGTAGCCAACGGGCGCCGGACGCGGCGCCTCCCCCGCATTCCGGCCGGTTCTGCCCGTGGCTCGGGCTTGACAGGGCAGGGGGGTTCTGCAAAGGTATGCGCTCGTTTTGCCACCAATCCACGGGGGAATGATGACGGCGTTCCGGGTCTGGAAAGTGGTGCCGTTGGCGGCGTTCCTGTCCTTGTGCACGCTCGCCGCTCCCGCGTGGGCCCAGAATCGCGAGAAAGCCTGGGAGGTCAATCCCTACTTCGGCCAGTTCCGGTTCGACAAGGTGGACGGGGCGACGCTGCTCGACAACACCTGGGACATCGGCTTCCGCTTCGGTTACCACTGGACCAAGCACCACATGGTCGAGTTCGGGTTCTTCGGCGGATCGACCGACAGCCCCGACATCGACGTGACGGTCGACCTGCTCGGCGGTCAGGTGGATTACCTCTACAACTTCTTCGTGCACCGCCGCGACAAGGTGGTGCTGTACGCCGCGGGCGGCATCGGCGTCATCAACACCAGCAGCTTCGGCTTCGTTTCCGACCCCGAGGCGATCGGCGACCAGGTGCACTCCTCGTGGAACATCGGCGGCGGCATCCGCCTGTTCGGCGGCGCGCGCGCCGGGTTCCGCTTCGATGTGCGCCGCGTCAGCTTCAGCGACGGCGGCAACGAGATCACGTATCTCGAGCCGAACATCGGCATGACGATCGTCCTCGGCGGCGCCTACTGATTTCCTGACCCGCTCTCCGTCGTCCCTCTATTCAAGATGATGGGGCCGCCGGCGCCCCGCGCCGGTCGGCGGTTTCCGGCCGGTCGGGCGCGGTGTTCGTGCACCAACCAGCCGCAGGGCCGGCTTCTCTTCCGAAGTCTTGATGGCACAATTCAAGGCGTTCCGGAGGAGGGGCAGACGGGTGCCCCCTCCTCGATCCCCCGGCCGTGCGGGCATCGTGCCCGCACGGCTTGATTTTTATGGGGCGGTTTCCGGATGGAGCCGGCGGGCCATTTCCTCGATGCCGCCCACGATCGCCGGCCCCGGCCTGACCAGCTCGTCCCCCACGACGTAGACCTTGCCCGACGCCACGGCCGGCACCGACTGCCAGGCGGGATCCTTCTTCAGTTTCTCGGCGTCGGCCCGGTTGTACTCGCTCGTCAGGATGACCTCGGGGGAACGCGCGATCGCCGCCTCGATGCTGTAGGTCGGGTGGGCGGCCGGCGCGTCGTCCGTGACTGAGTCGCCGCCGGCCCGCCGGATGGCGTCGGTCAAGAACGCCTTCGCCCCGGGGACCACCAGCGGATCTCCCCACACGATGTAGAGAACCCGCGGTCGTGGCCGGCCGGCCACGCGCCGGTCGACCGCCTCGAGCCGCGCTTTCAGATTTTGCACGAGCGCCGTCGCCCTGGCCTGTTCGCCGAGGGCGGCGCCGAGCCCGCCGATCCCCTCGAGGACCTGCTCGACCGTCTCCGCATTCAGGATGAAGAGGGGAATGCCGAGCGCCTGGGCCTCGGAGGCGAGGCCGGGATCGTTGCCGCTCGTCGATCCGACCAGAAGGTCGGGCTTCAACGCCCGGATCACCTCGAGGTCGGGGGTCAGGAGGCCACCCACCCGCTTGACCTCCTTCGCCTCGGGCGGGGGCTGGCAGAAATCGCTCACCCCGACCAGCCGGTCGCCGACCCCGAGCGCCGCGATGGTGTCGGTGGCGTTCGGCGCGAGGGTCACGATGCGCCTTGGCGTCGCCGGGATCACGACGAGCCGTCCCAGGCCGTCACGCACTCCGCCTTGCGGTCCTTCCGGCGCCCGGTGCGCGTTGCCCCGGCAGGCCGGCGCCGCGCAGCCCAGGGCGATCGCGAGCGCCAGCGCCACGCCACGCCACGCGGGACGCCGGGCCACGGTGGAGATCGACATGGCGGCGACTCTACCCGAAGGCCCGCAAACGGAGGACCGTCAAGATTTGTCACCCCGGGAGACCCGGGCGAAACCGCCTGTCCCGCCTTGAATTGGGCCTCTCCGGGCCACACATTGGCGCGGGAACGCGGGCTCCGAGCCGCCGGGACACGTGTGAACGAGACGATCACATACCTGCAGGAACACACAGCCTGGGGCGGAGCCGTCGTCGGGCTCCTGGTGGCGGGCCTCTTTCTCTACCTGTGGCGGCGGGCCGCGGCTTCGCCCGGCCGCCCGGCCGCCCGCCCGCGGGCGGAACAGCCCGATCCGGCCGGGTCGGTCCTGCGCGATCTGCAGAAAACGGTCTCCCGCCTCGAGAGCGACAACGCGGCGCTCAGCAACTTCATGCAGCTCCTGCCGGAGTTCACCCGGCGGATGAACTCGCGCATCGACCGCCGCGAGATCCCGATGCAGATCATGCGCATCCTCGAGCAGCTCTTCGCGCCGTCGCAGATCCTCATCTTCCTGCTCGAGGAGCGCATCAACAAGCTGGCGCTGGTGCGTCAGATGGGACTGCCGGCCGACTTCGCCAAGCAGTTCCAGATCGAGTTCGGCGAGGGGCGCCTGGGGCTCGTGGCGCAGAACGGCCTGGCCATGGACGTGGACGACTTCATCCGCGAGAAGCGGCTGACCGGCGCGAACATCGACGCGCCGGGCCACTTCCAGTTCAACGTCGAGCTGTGCGCGCCGATGATCCACGAGGGCAAGGTGCGCGGCGTCATCAGCGCCGGCGGCCTCAAGCGGCACTACAAGCACGAGAAATCGATCCTGAGCCTCATCGCCGACCTCGGCAGCATCGCCCTCTACAACCACGACCTGTTCAACAAGACACAGGAGATGGCGAACATCGACGGGCTGACCAGGCTCTTCAACAAGCGCTTCTTCATGGAGCGCCTGTCGAACGTGCTGCTCGAGGCGAGCAAGGGGCACCACCCCTTCTCGCTCTTCATCTTCGATCTCGATCACTTCAAGCACTACAACGACACCCAGGGACACCAGGCGGGGGACGAGGTGCTCAAGTCCACCGGCGAGATCCTGCGCGACACGGTGCGCCCGGACGACGTCGCGGCGCGGTTCGGCGGCGAGGAGTTCATCGTGCTCCTGGCGCACGCGCCGAAGAAGGGGGCGCTGCAGGCGGCGGAGCGCATCCGCGACAAGCTCGCGTCGCACCCGTTCGCCGCCCGCGAATCGCAGCCGCTGAAGTGCGTCTCCCTCTCGGGGGGGATCGCCACTTTCCCGGACGACGGGCTGACCAGCGCCGATCTCATCGCCGCCGCCGACGCCGCGCTCTACCGGGCCAAGAAGGCGGGGCGCAACCGCGTCCTGGCGAGCGAGCCGAAGTACTTCTCCGACGACGCCGATGACGTCGTCTACCACCCGCAGAGCGGGTAGCGGGGGAGATCGGGAGCCATGGCCGCCGCCTCGTCGTCACGCAAGCAGAAGTTCCTGGAGGAGCTCCGCGCCCGCGGGGAGTCCCAGGACGCCGGCGCTCTCACGGACCTGCTGTACGACCGGGTCACCGACCTCCCGACCGTTCCGCTCCTGCTCGGCCGCATCCGCAACATGCTGAAGGAGTCGAAGGAGCTGGGCCTCCTGTCGATCAGCATCCTGCAGAACGAGAAGGTGGAGCAGACGCTGGGCCGCCAGGGCTACGAGTCGCTGGTGCGCGACATCGCGTCGTTCCTGGTGCAGGTGAAGCAGGAGACGCTGCGCCGCGAGGACCAGCTCGCCGAGGTGATGATCAGCGGCAACGCCTTCGTGGTGCTCCTGGCCCCGCCGCGCGGCAGCGACCAGATCTCCTATCCCAACATCGACAAGGTGCGCCGCCGCGTCGCCCAGAGCCTCGCGCGCTTCGTGAAGGACCGGCTGAACCCGAGCGTGCAGGAGCGCTTCGGCGTCTACGTCGGCTGCGCCGTCCTCAGCAACGACCAGGCGCTGCGCTTCGAGCGGCGCGTCTACGCCGCGCTCGAGGAGGCGTTCGCGGACTCGATCCAGGAGCGCAACCGGGAGCAGCGCAAGGTCGCGATGCAGTTCAAGGAGGTGCTCAGGACCGGCGCCATCCAGGCGGTCTACCAGCCGGTGGTGGACATGGTCGAGCGCCGGGCCATCGGCTTCGAGGCGCTCACCCGGCTCACGACGCCGTCGTTCGCCGGGCCGGACCAGCTCTTCAAGGCCGCCTACGAGAACGACTCGGTCTGGAAGCTCGAGCGCCTCTGCCGCGAGCGCGCCATCCGCGGGCTCAAGAGCTTCCGCGCCGACCAGCTCCTGTTCCTCAACATGGAGCCCGATTCGATCTACGACCCGGCCCTGCGCTCGGAGGAGATCTTCACGCTCCTGGGCGAGGCCGACCTGAAGCCGAGCCAGGTGGTGCTGGAGATCACCGAGCACTCGGCGGTGCAGGAGTACGAAGCCTTCCGGCAGATGCTGAACTACTTCCAGTTCCACGGCTTCCGGCTGGCGGTGGACGACGTCGGCTCGGGCTACTCCGGGCTGAAGTCGGTGGCCGAGCTGCGCCCGAACTTCATCAAGATCGACATGGCGCTGATCCGCGACATCCACCTGCACCCGATCAAGCAGGACCTGACCGCGACCATCGCCCGCTTCTCCTCGTCGAGCGGCACGACGCTCATCGCCGAAGGCGTCGAGACCGTCGAGGAGCTGCGCTGCCTGCAGAGGATCGGCGTGCGCTTCGCGCAGGGATACCTGTTCGCGCGCCCCGGGCCGCCGCTGCCCCAGCCCGACCTCTCCGTCCTCGGGTAGGACGGGCGGGCATCGGCCACTCCACAAAAAAAGAGAGCCGCTTCATGAATTCGGAAGCGGCTCGGGTCTGGCTGGTGCTTGAGCTAGCGAGCAAATCCGCGCCGCCCGGGCTCCGGACGATGCGGTGTGAAGGCTTCTCCGGTGCTGCTTACTTCGCCTGGGCCAGCGCCACGTTGTAGGCGCCCATGATCAGCGACGTCTTGCGGGTCTCCACCTCGATGAAGCGGTAGTAGACCTTCCGGCGGTTCGTGTCGATCTGGTAGCTGGTGTCCCCGAAGCTGAAATCGACCATCCCGTAAGTGTTCTTCTTGGGTTTCCGAGCCGCTTTCACCGTCTTGGTCTTGGCCATGTCTTCCCGACCCTCCCCAGGTTGACCTTCTTCAGGAGCAACAATGCTGCCAACGCATCGAGACGCGGCGCGGACTTCCGGGGCCGCGTCGAACCGGGCGCAGGGTGCGGCTTTCGCGACCCTTGTCCCACCATGCGGGGTCCGCGTGGCCGTCAGGCCTGGGACGCCGGGGCTCGATCGGCCAAAGTGGCGCAATTTAACCCTTGAAAAAACCACGTCAATATGACAGCATTGCGCGGTACTGGAGACCTGCGGATGTCGCTCGAAGGCAAACACATCCTTCTGGTGGAAAGGGAGGACGAGAGCGCCTCCACGGCGGGGGTCTTCAGGAAGCTGGGGGCCCAGGTCGTGACCGTGTCCGACGCCGGCCGGGCGTCACGCGAGACCCGCCGGGAGGAATTCGACCTCGCCCTCATCGGCTGCGCTCTCGGGCCCCAGGGGACGGCGGAGGCGCTGCGCCGGCTGACCGAGGGGGCACGGATTCCCTCGATCCTGATGCTGGCCCGTCCGGACGAGGTCGAGGCCGCGTATGCCGCCCTGGCCCGGGGCGCGGCCGATTACCTGCTCAAGCCGGTCGCCCCGGCCGAAGTCGAGGCCCGCGTCGGGCGGCTCCTCCGCTGGCAGGACCACGACCTGCGCGCCCGCCACCTGCAGGACGAGCTGTCGCAGCGTTACCTCGTCGGCCGCGTGGTCAGCCGCTCGCCGGGGATGCAGCGCGTCCGCGGGCAGATCGTCCAGGTGGCGCCGGCTCGCAGCACCGTCCTCATCCTCGGGGAGAGCGGCGTCGGCAAGGAGCTCGTCGCCAAGGCGATCCACTACAACTCGCCGCGCCGGTCCGGCCCGTTCATCGCGCTCAACTGCTCGGCGATTCCCGAGACGCTCATCGAGAGCGAGCTGTTCGGCCACGAGAAGGGCGCCTTCACCGGGGCGCACGAGCGCCAGCGCGGCAAGTTCGAGCTGGCGCACGGCGGCACGCTCCTGCTCGACGAGATCGGCGAGATGGACCTCGGCACGCAGGCGAAGCTCCTGCGCGTGCTGGAGGAGCGGGAGTTCATGCGCGTCGGCGGCTCGCGCGCGGTGCGGGTCGACGTGCGCGTGCTGGCGGCCAGCAACCGCGATCTGCGCGAGCTGACCGCCCGGCGCCGCTTCCGCGAGGATCTCTACTTCCGGCTCAACGTCATCACCATCCGGGTGCCGGCGCTGCGCGGGCGGCGCGAGGACATCCCCGAGCTGGCCCATTCGCTCCTCGAGCAGATCTGCCGCGACAACGGGCTGCCGGCGAAACGGCTGGGAGAGACCGCGGTGCGCGCGCTCCTGCGGCACACCTGGCCGGGAAACGTGCGCGAGCTGAAGAACGTGCTGGAGAGCGCCGCCATCATCCGCCCGGGGCTGGTCATCGAGGCGGAGGATCTCCCCGAGGGCTTCCGAGGCGATCCGGCGGGGGACGAGGACGCCGATCTCCCGGCCGAGCTGAGTCTCGGCGGGATGGAGCGGGAGGCGATTCGCAGGGCGCTGTCGCGGCACGGCGGCAACCGCACCCGCGCGGCGCGTGCCCTCGGGATCGGGCTGAGAACGCTGCAGCGGAAGGTCCGGCTCTACGGGCTCGGGCCCGAAGGGATGCGCGGCCGGCCGCGCCGGGCTCAGAAGTCGGCTTCGACCCCGAGCCCCGGCTCGCCGGTGATCTCGAGCGTCCCGTCGCGCAGGCGGAACCCGCCCGTCGCCACGTCGTCCTGAAGATCGAGATGCCCGTCGAGATCGGCGCGCGCGTCCGCGGCGGCCGCCAGCGCCAGGTGCAGGCCGGCCGCGATGGAGATGCGCGACTCGTCGTTGCACCCCACCATGACTCCGATGCCGGCCGCGGCGGCGCGGCGCGCGATGGCGAGCCCCGGCAGCACCCCGCCTGATTTCATCAGCTTGATGTTGAAGAGATTCGCCGCCCGCGCTTCGATGACCCGCGCGGCGTCGGCGTCGCTCTGCACGGCTTCGTCCGCCATGATGGGCACGCGCGTCAAAGTCGCGAGCCGCGCCATGGCGCCGAGGTCCTCCTTCGGGACCGGCTGCTCGAGGAGTTCCAGGCCGGCCTCCGCGGCGCCCTTCAGGAAAGCCGAGGCGGAGGCCTCGTCGAAGCCTTCGTTCCCGTCGGCGCGCAGGACGACGCCGGGCCCCAGGGCGGCGCGCAGCGCGCGGATCAGCTCCAGGTCGTGCTTCCAGTCATCGCCCACCTTGATCTTGAGGACGTGGAACCCTTCCGCGACGCGCCGCCGTGCCCGCTCGACCGTGGAGGCCACGTCGTCCTCGATGCCGAACGTGAAGCTGGTGGCGATGCGGGTGCGATCGGATCCGAGGAACCGGGCCAGCGGCACACCGGCGCGGCGTGCGTCGATGTCGCACAGTGCCATGTCGAGCGCCGCGCGGGCGGCGGGCGCTCGCGGGGCGGCGGCTCCGGCGCGCGCGACGAGGTCTCGTGTGTCCTTTCCGTCCCACTCCTTCGCCAGCGGCAGCAGGGCCTCGTTCAGGGCCCGGAGCGTCTCGCGCGGGTGCTCGCCGGTGACCTCCTCCATCGGGGCCCCGCAGCCGTAGCCGGTGCGCCCGTCCGAGGCCACGAGCTTCAGAAGGACGTTGTCGGCGCTGGTGAAGTGACGGCCGGCGATGCGATAGCCCTCGACCAGCCGGAAGGTGACGGACACCGCTTCCGCGGCGACGATGCGGCTCATGACCGCCGCAGGGGCTCGAGCGCCTCGAGGATGCGGCCGACGCCGTCCACGAGCGGATCGCAGCAGGGCACGCCGAGGCTCGCCTCGATCTCCCGGGCGCCCTGGCGCACCTGGTCGGGCGTCAGCTGCTCGTGGTTCAAGGTCACGGCCACGACCTTCGCGGGGCCGAGCATCTCGATGAGCGTGCGCTCACGCTGCGGCCCCGAGATGGGGAACCCGGGCCAGCCGTCGTGATGCGCGCGCGCCGGCGCGTGCTGCAGGACGACCGCCTGCGGCTGCGCTCCGGCGAGGATCTCGAACCCGCCCGGGTAGGCCGGGTGGGTGAGGCAGCCCTGCCCCTCGACGACGACCACCTGGTTCCCGTCGCGCGTCGCGCGCAGGACCTGGTGCTCGATCTCCCCCGAGACGAAGTCGTTCACGAGGCTGTCGAGGATGAGACTGTAAGGGGCGCCCTGCATCCAGGCGGTCTGGCCGGTGCCGACGAGGGCGGCGCGAACGCCCCGCTCCTCGAGCCCCGCGACCAGGAGCTGGGACGTCGTGCGCTTGCCGACGCCGCTGTCGGTCCCGAGGACCGCCACCCGCAGCGAGGGCGCTCGCAGGACCTCCCCCGTGAAGGCGTGCATGGCGCTGCGCGGGGGCGTCCGGCGCACATCGCGGATGCGCGCGCCGCTCGTCTTCGCGAGCGCGGCGAACTCCTCGTCGTCGCCGATGAACTGGTGCAGCCCCGAATCGACGTGGATGCCCCGCTCGAGCGCCTGGTGGATCGCCGGCCGGCATTCGCTCGGCAGGACGCCACCGTGCGTCGCCACGCCGACGACGACGAAGTCGGGGCGGCCGCCGATGCGGATGGCCTCGTCGAGGTCGCGCACGATCGGAATGCCGTTCGCGCGGCCGTCGAGGACGGTCCCGGCGTCTTTCCCTGCCAGGAGCGAGTCGATCACCGCCTGGACGCGGTAACGCCGCGTGGTGCGCACCAGGCCGTGGGCGGTCTTGCCGGAGGTGTCTCCGAACGATCCCTCGCACAGCACGACGGCGGATCCCTCGGGAGGCGGCGCGGACCGTGATGTCGGGGTCATGGGGCGCATGCTATCCGAAGTTGACGCCCCCCGGAGTGCGTCCTAAGATGCGCCCGATGGTCACCGGCTTCAACACCGACGTCGAGCACGACGGCCGCGTCTACCACGTCCAGACCGAGGACAAAGGGGTCGACAACCCCATCATCGAGACGCTGGTGTACCGCGGCGGAGAGATCCTCGCCGCGTTGCGCTCCACGTATGCAGACTTGAAGCCGAAGGGGTTCCCCGAGGCGGAGATCGGCAACCGGATCGAGACGCAGCACAACCAGGTGCTGCTCGACGTGCGCGCCGGCAAGTTCGAGGTGCGCAAGCCGCGGCCCTTCGGCGAGGGGATCATCACCTCGCGTTCCTTCGACGAGGTGGTGCTCGACTTCCTGCGCTCGGAACTGGGGGAGGACCCGCTCATCGTCTCGGTGAAGGAGCCGACGGTGCTTCCCGAGGGCTCGACCGTGCGCCTCGTGGTGCAGGTCGCCCGGGCGCGCAGCACGCAGGGGGTGAACGCGGCCGACGTGCGCGTGCGGCTGCTGTCGAGCGCCGGCAAGGCGCGGCAGATCGGGCAGGGGAAGACCGGCGACGACGGCATCACGGCGATTACCGTGGCGATCCCCGAGATCGGCAGCGGCACGGCGGCGCTCCTGATCCAGGCGCAGGCGGGCAAGGACGTGGCCGAGACCAAGCAGGCTGTGGATCGGATCCCGTCGCGCGCCAGCGCGACCTGAGCCTCCCTTGCAGCTGCTGCTGAATGGTTCGGCGACCGAGGCGCCCGAGGGCGCGACCCTCGAGTCGGTGATCGGGCGGCTGGGCCTGCCGGTGGCGCGCGTCGCGGTCGAGCGCAATGGAGCGATCGTGCCGCGCGGGCAGTACGCCGGGGTCGTGCTCGCGGAAGGCGACGTGATCGAAGTGGTGACCCTGGTCGGAGGAGGATGAGGTCGTGGCGCGCAAAGGATCGTTGATGTTCGGCGGACGGGAGCTCGGGTCGCGGCTCATCGTGGGGACCGGCAAGTACCCGAGCCTCGTGGTCGCGCGCCGCGCCATTGAGGCGTCCGGCGCGACGATGGTGACGGTCGCGGTGCGGCGCGTCGAGCTCGGCAAGCGGGGCGAGCCGTCCATCCTCGACGTCCTCACCGACCTGAAGCTCGCCATCCTGCCGAACACCGCCGGCTGCTACACGGCGGACGAGGCCGTGCGCGTGGCGCGCCTGGGGCGCGAGGCGGGGCTCTCGGAGCTCGTCAAGGTCGAGGTGATCGGCGACGAGAAGACGCTCCTCCCGGACAACGAGGGGCTGCTCCAGGCGACCCGCACGCTCGTGAAGGACGGGTTCGTCGTCCTGCCGTACACCAACGACGACCTGGTGGTGGCGAAGCGGCTGCGCGATGCGGGCGCGGCGGCCGTGATGCCGCTCGGCGCGCCGATCGGATCGGGGCTCGGCATCCAGAACGCCCTGAATCTGCGGCTGCTCATCGAGGCCATCCCGGAGATCCCGGTGATCGTGGACGCCGGCGTCGGCACCGCGTCGGACGCCGCCATCGCCATGGAGCTGGGGGCGGACGGCGTCCTGATGAACACCGGCATCGCCGGAGCGCGCGACCCGGTCGCGATGGCCAGGGCGATGCGCCTGGCCGTCGAGGCCGGCCGGCTGGCTTACGAAGCCGGGCGGATCGAGAAGAAGCCCTACGCCACCGCCAGCAGCCCCGAAACCGGGCGCGTCGGCGGGAACCGCTGAGAGGCGATCAGGAGCCGCGGCGGTCGATGCCGCGCGAGGCCCGGCCGCGCGCGTCGCGCGCCTCCTGCTTCTGCTCGCGCTCGCGCTCCGACTCGCGCTTGTCCCAGTCCTTCTTGCCGCGCGCCACGGCGATCTCCACCTTCACCCGCCCTCCCTTGAGATAGAGACGCAGCGGAACCAGGGTCGTGCCGCCCGACTGCGCGCGGCTGGCGAGCTTGAAGATCTCGTCGCGGTGCATCAGGAGCTTGCGGGTGCGCAGCGGATCGTGCTCGGCGTAGCCGCGATGCGAGTAGGGAGGGATGTGGAGATGGTGCAGGAAGATCTCCCCGCGATCGATGCGGGCGAAGGCGTCCTGCAGGCTGGCCTGGCCGGCGCGCAGCGCCTTCACCTCGGTGCCGAGCAGGACGATGCCCGCCTCGTGCCGCTCGCCGATGTGGAAATCGTGGAAGGCGCGGCGGTTGGAGACGAGGTTCTTCTGCCCCTGCTCTTCTTTTTTTTCGGGAGGCATGCGCACGTCGCGCGGGTTGACGCGTCTCGGAGCGCGAGCATAGCATAGGGCTGCGCGCTTCCCGGGCGCGCGCGAATGTGTCCGGCTCACGAGCAGGAGATCACGCAGCGATGGAAACGCCCCCGACGATGGACGATCCGGCCGCGTCGTCCGCCCGGCCGCCGGCGACCGGCGCGGCCGGGTGCGGCTGCGACGACGCCGACAAGGGTCCGGACGGGACCGTCGCGGTCGTCGGCGTGCGGCTCAGCGACCGGGTGCGCGTCGTGCAGTTCAACGCGCGCGGGCTCGACCTCGACCTCGGTGAGCGCGTCGTCGTCGAGAGCGATCGCGGCTGGGAGGTGGGGGAGGTGGCCCAGGCCACGACGCGCTCGCGGCGCGGCTGCTCCATCTCCTGCATGAAATCGGTCCTGCGCCGCGCCGGCGAGGACGACGTGCGCGAGTCGGCCGCGCAGCGCGAGCTGGAGACCTCGGCCCTCGCCTGGTGCCGCGACAGAGTGCGCGAGCGCAGCCTCGGCATGCGCCTGGTGCGCGTCGAGCAGGTGCCCGAGACCAAGAAACTGGTCTTCCTGTTCACCGCCGACGGCCGGGTGGATTTCCGCGACCTCGTGCGCGACCTGGCGGCCCACTTCCGCACCCGCATCGAGATGCGCCAGGTCGGCGTGCGCGACGAGGCCGGGGCCCTCGGGGGCTACGGACCCTGCGGCCGGACCCTCTGCTGCTCCACCTTCCTGAAGGGCTTCGCGCCGATCTCGATCAAGATGGCCAAGGCGCAGAAGCTGAGCCTCAACCCGAGCAAGCTCTCCGGGATGTGCGGCCGCCTCAAGTGCTGCCTGCGCTACGAGTACGAGCCGCCGGGCGGCGAGGCGGTCGCCCCCGAGGACGAGCCGCTCCCGGCCTGACCTTCTCCCTCGTGGCGGCCGGAAACGCCGGCGGCCACGTCCTTCAGTCGTCGCGGTGCTTCATCCGGACCAGGCGGTCGTAGAGGGCGCGGCGCGGCACACCGCGATCGCGCGCCACGCGCTTCAGCGCCGTTCCCTTGTCGATGCCGGTCTCGACGAGCCGCAGGACCTCTTCGGCCGCGGTCGCGAGTCGCGTTTCGGCGTCGGCTTCGCCATCGGCGTCGGCGGCCGCGGAGCCGCCGGGGCCGGTGCGACGCCCTTCGGAGGCGTCCGTCGCCGGGCCGACGATGAGGGTGATCTCGCCGCGGACCTGGCCGCGCGCCAACCGCTCGCGGATCTCCGACAGGCGCCCGGCGGCCACCTCTTCGTGGAGCTTCGTCAGCTCGCGCCCGAGGAGCGCGGGCCGGTCGCCGAGCGTGGCTTCCGCGTCCTCGAGCATGCCGAGGATGCGGTGCGGCGACTCGTAGAAGACCAGCGGCCGCGGCTCGGAGGCGAGTGCCGTGAGCGCGCGCCGCCGCTCGCCGCCGCGCTGCGGCAGGAAGCCGATGAAGGTGAACGGACCCTCGAGCCCGCTCACCGACCAGAGCGCCACGAGCGCCGAGGGACCGGGGACGGGCGACACGGCGAAACCGGCGCCCCGCGCCGCGCGCACGACCGCGGCGCCCGGGTCCGAGATCCCCGGCGTGCCGGCGTCGGTCGTGAGCGCCACGTCGAGGCCCTCGCCGAGCGTTTTCAGGATGCGCTCGCTGCGCGACTGCTCGTTGAAGCGATGACACGACACGACCGGAACGTCGATGCCGTGCCTGTCGAGCAGGACGCGCGTCACGCGCGTGTCTTCGCAGGCGACGAGCGCGCAGGCGCGCAGGGTCGCGACGACGCGCGGCGACAGGTCCTCGAGGTTGCCGAGCGGCGTGCCCACCACGTGGAGGACGCCGCGCCGTACGGCCGCGCCGCGCGACCCGCCGGTCGCCGCGGCCGGATCCGGACCGGTCGCGTCGCGCCGGCTCACGATCCCCAGTCGCGCGGGTAACGGAAGTCGATGTTGACGGCGCGCCGCGTCAGCTTGGCGATGATCGGCGGTCGCCTCTTGAACTGCGACCGCGACATGCGGCGGTGCAGGTCGGCCACCATGCGCTTCGGGAACCCGGCCTTCACGACGTCCTCGGGCCGATCGCGCCGCTCCACCAGCCGCAGGAGGACCGCGTCGATGTCGCGGTACCGGTAGCCGAGGTCGGATTCGTCCGACTGCCCCTGCCACAGGTCGGCGGACGCCGTCTTCCAGACGAGCTCCTCCGGCAGCCCGAGCGCCAGCGCCACCTGCCGCACCTGCGTCTTGTAAAGATCCCCGAGCGGGTTCACACCGCTGGCGAGATCCCCGAAGAGGGTGCCGTAGCCGATCAGGATCTCGGTCTTGTTGCTGGTGCCGATCACCAGGCGCTTGTCCCGGAGGGAGATGTCGTACAGCACCGCCATCCGCTCGCGCGCCATCTTGTTGCCGCGCCGCAGCCGCGTCGCCTGCCGGTGGCGCCGGAAGTAGGCATCGATCATCGGCGTGATCGGGATGATCTCCGTCGGCGTCTCGAGCCTTTGCGCCACCGCGGCCGCGTCGCGCGCGCTCTGGGGATCGGACGACCGGGAGGGGAGGAGCACGCTCAGGACGTTCTTCGCTCCGAGCGCGCGGGCCGCCAGCGCCGCGCTGACCGCCGAATCGATCCCGCCCGACAAGCCCAGCACGGCGAGCCGGAACCCCGCCCGGCGCACCTCGTCCCGGATGACGTCGACGAGGATGTCAATCGTCCCCGCGGCGTCGATGCGCAATTCCTCTGGAATGGTCGTGTCCGGGCGGCCCGAGCGCTTCATGAGGAGCGAAGCCTAGAGGCGCCCCCGCCGAATTGCAACCACCGCTGCAGGCCGGGGCGGGCGGCGGGACCGGCGTTCGAAGCGGTTCCGAATGCGGTTATACTGCCGGCTTCGACCACGAAATCGGAGGGGAAGTGCATATCGTAGCGACACAGTTGCGTGCCGGGAACGCGGTCATTCACGAGGGCAACCTCTGCCGCGTCGTCAGCGTCTACCACCTGACCCCCGGCAACTGGCGCGGCATGGTCCAGGCCAAGCTGCGCAATCTCAAGACCGGCAACAGCTTCGAGCACCGCTTCCGCTCGGAAGACAAGGTGGAGAAGGCGGACCTCGAGGAGCATGAAATGGAGTTCCTCTACGCCTCCGGCGACGAGTTCCACTTCATGAACACCGAGACCTTCGACCAGGTGGCCATCCAGCGCGACGACCTCGGCCCGGCGGTCAACTACATCACGCCGAACACCAAGGTGATGGTGGAGTTCTTCGAGCACCGTCCGGTCGGCATCGATCTCCCGACCACGGTCGACCTCGTCGTGGTCGAGACGCCCCCGGGGATGAAGGGCGTGACCGCGAGCAACAGCGGCAAGCCGGCGACGCTCGAGACCGGGCTGCAGATCCAGGTGCCGCAGTTCATCGAGATCGGCGAGAAGGTCCGGGTGGACACCACCGAAGGGAAGTACCTCGAGCGGGCGAAGTAGCCGCCCCGCCATGCCCGCGGTCCTGCCGTTCGCCCGCCTCAGGAATCCGGACGGGCGCTCCTCTGACGTCGTCATCGAGAAGGATGGCTGGCGCGAAGCGGACGGGGATCCGTTCACGGGTCTCACGCCGCGCGGTCCGGTCCGTTCGTTCGACGGTGTGGTCTGGGACGTTCCGGTCGCGGCGCGCAAGATCGTCTGCGTCGGGCGCAATTACCGCGCGCACGCCAAAGAGCTCGGTCACGACGTGCCCGAGGAGCCGCTCCTCTTCCTCAAGCCGTCGACGGCGCTCCTGCCGCACCGGGGCGTCATCCGGCTCCCCCCGGAAAGCGCGCGGGTGGACCACGAAGGGGAGCTGGCGGCCGTCATCGGCACGCCGCTCCGTCGTGTCGAGCCGGCGGAAGCCCTGGCCGGCGTCCTCGGCTACGCCTGCCTCAACGACGTGACCGCGCGCGATCTGCAGAAGAAGGACGTGCAGTTCACGCGCGCCAAGGGATTCGACACCTTCTGTCCGCTGGGGCCGGTGGTGGTGCCGGGACTCGATCCCGCGCGCCTGCGGATTGAAACGTTCGTCAACGGGACGAGGCGCCAGTCGGCCCCGACGGAGCAGATGATCTTCGACGTCGGGGTGCTCCTGTCCTACATCTCCCGCGTGATGACCCTCGAGCCGGGAGACGTGGTCGCGACCGGCACCCCGGAAGGGGTCGGACCGCTCGCGCCGGGCGACGAGGTCATCGTGTCCATCGAAGGCATCGGCCGCCTGGTCAACCGGGTCGAAGCCGGGACCGGTCCCGCCGCGCAGGGCTGACCGGCCCTTTTCGCGCCGCGCCGCGCCGCGCCCAGCAGCCGGGCGGCGTGCCGGAAGGCCGGGACGACGGTCAATGCCGCCTCGTAGTGCTCCACCGCTTCGGCGAAGCGGCGCCGCCGCGTCGCGATATGGCCCAGGCGCATCCGGGCCCAGAGGCTCCGCGGGTTCGCGGCGAGGAGCGCCGCGTACTCCTCGCGCGCCGGGAGCAGCCGGCCGCGTCTCTCGGCGTGCTCGCCCCGGGCCAGCCGCAGCGTGGCGCAGTCGCCGACGAGCCGGCGCTGGCTCTCGAAGTCGTCCGGGCCGTACGCCGCCTCCCGGCCGACGCGCCGCAGCGTCGCCCGGAGGGTCCGCACCGCGCGCCGGGTCCACGGGTCGTCGCGCACGAAGTACGCCTCGTCGGTGCTCCGGATCCAGAAGTCGTCGGTCAGGCCGTGCCGGCGCCGCGCCTCGTCGGCGAGCCCGGTCCCCGGGTAGACCGTGAGCGGCGAGACCAGCCCGTCGTGCGGCCGGATCTCCTCGATGAGCCGCACGGTGGACGCGAGATCCTCGTCGGTCTCGCCGTCGATGCCGGTGATGAGGTAGATCGACAGCCCGAGCCCGGTCTTGCGGGTCAGCGCGGCGGCGCGGCGGATCTCCTCGACGGAGATGCCCTTGTTCAGCCGCTCGATCATGCGCGGCGATCCCGATTCGACGCCGTACTGGATGTGCGTGCAGCCGGCGCGGCGCATGGCGACGAGGCGCTCCTCGTCCACGATGTTGACGCGCGACTGGCAGTCCCAGAGCAGGTCGATGCCCGACTCCTCGAGGCCGCGGCAGAAGTCGAGCACGCGCTGGCGATGCGCCGTGAAGGTGTCGTCGCGGATCGACAGGTACACGACCCCGTGCCGCTCGCGCAGGATCCGCACCTCCTCGATCATGTGGGCGGCGGAGCGGAAGCGCAGGCTCCGGCCCCAGAACTCCGGCGAGGAGCAGAAGGTGCAGGCGGCCGGGCAGCCGCGCGAGGTGATGACGAACTCGAACTGCGATTCCGCGTCCACGCCGACGATGTGCGGGTCGGCGCCGGGATGCGGCAGCCGGTCGAGCTCGCGGATCACCGGCCGCTCGGGCGTATCCCGGCAGCCCGCGGGCGTCCGATACGAGAGACCGGCGATGAGCGGCGGCCCCTCCGACCCGGCGCCCGCGAGATCGGCGCCGAGGATCGCGACGGCGCCGCGGTCCGGTCGCTGAAGCGTCCCCGACGCTGCCGAGCGGACGATGTCGAGCATGGTCTCCTCGCCCTCGCCGCGGACGACCAGGTCGATCTGCGGGTAACGGTCGAGCAGGTGGTGCGGCAGGTGGGTGGCGTGCGGTCCGCCCGCCACCACGAGGCACCGCGGGTTGGCGGCGCGCGCCAGGGCGGCGACGCGCATCGCTTCGTGGCGGTTGAAGGTGAAGGCCGACACGCCCACGATGTCGGGGCGCTCGATCTCGAAGAAGCGCTTCACCTTCGGCCACGACCAGGCGCTCAGGTTGACGAGCGTGGCGTCGAAGCCTTCGCGGCGCAGAAGCGCCGTGATCGTCCCCAGCCCGAGCGGCGTGAAGCGCGAATAGAACTCCATCCGCCCGAGGTCGTGGCACTTGTAGGCCAGGTGGATCTTCACGAGCCCCCCGGCCCGCGCGCCGCCTCCGGCGCCGCGAGCAGCCGCCCGATCTCGCGCTGCAGCACCGGCAGCCGCTCGTCGCGCAGGAGCGGATAGAAGGTCCGCGCCCGCCGCAGCGCGGCGCGATCGAGATCGCAGACGACGAGGTCGTCGCCGAGCATCCGGCCTTCCGCGATGACGCGGCCGAGCGGATCGACCGCCGCCGACGCTCCCGAGAAGGAGATGCCGTCCTCGCAGCCGGCGCGGTTGACGAGCACGACGAACACCGTCTGCAGCTGCGCCGTGACCCGGATGAGGTCGCGCCAGGTGTCGTGGTTGCGGGGCCCCTGGCCCTCTCCGGACTGCACCGGGCTGTTGGCCAGGACGACGACGTAGTCGGCGCCGTCCTGCGCCAGGAGCAGCGCGCTCGCCGGGTGCCAGAGATCCTCGCAGACGAGCAGGCCGATGCGGCCGAGGCGGGTCCGGAAGGCGGTGAACGAATCGCCCGCCGAGAAGTACCGCCCCTCCTCGAACATGCCGTAGGTCGGCAGGTACACCTTGCGGTGCACGTGCCGGACGCGGCCCCCTTCGAGGAACACGGCGCTGTTGTAGTAGCGATGGCCTTCCGATTCCTCCACCAGGCCGAAGGCGATGGAGATGCGCCGGCTCAGGGCGAAGAGCGGAGCCAGGAGCCCCTTCGGGTCGATCGGCCGCGCCACCTCCGTAACCAGGTCCTGGAGACGGTAGCCGGTCAGGCTGAGCTCGGGGAAAACGATCAGCCGGGCCCCGGCGCGGATCGCCTTGCGGGCTGCGGCGACGTGGATCTTGAGGCTTGCCGCCGGGTCGCCCAGAGGCGGCGCGATCTGGGCCAGTGCGATGCGCATGGAGCCGGGAATTGTAGCACGGCCGGGATCAGGCACATCAACGCAAGTGATTGTGTTTGTTTACTTTGGAACGATCGTCTGGTAGCATCGCGCCGCCTCGGGACGCCCCGGGCCGCGTGCACGACGGGTGGGGATGGCGATGATTCGCAGGCCGGCGGTGGCCGGTTCCTTCTATCCGGCCGGCGAAGCTGCGCTTCGCAGCGAGCTCGAAGCGCTCACCGCAGGGCGCCGGGTCAGTGAAGGCCCGCCGCCGCGCGCGCTCCTCGTTCCGCACGCCGGTTACGTCTATTCCGGCCGCATCGCCGCCCGGACGTACCTGTCGGGGACGCTTCCGGAACGATTCATCGTGCTGGGACCGAACCACTCGGGGGAGGGGGAGCCGATCGCCGTGCAGTCCGAAGGGGCGTGGCGCACGCCGCTCGGCGACGCGCCGATCGATCGGCCTTTGGCCGCGGCCATCCTGGCGGAGGCCGGCCGCGCGCGCCCCGACGCGGCGGCGCACCGGCGCGAGCACTCCATCGAGGTCCAGATCCCTTTCCTGCAGCACCTGGCTCCGGCCGCCAGTCGATTCGTGCCCGTCTGCGTCGGGACGCACCGGCTCGACGCGCTCCTCGAGCTCGGCGGCGCGCTCGCGCGGGCGATCGCCTCGGCCGCGGATCCGGTCACCCTCGTCCTCAGCAGCGACATGACGCACTACGAGCCGGCGGACGAGGTGGAACGACGCGACCGTCCGGCCCTGGAGCGGATCCTCGCCATCGATCCGGAGGGCCTCTGGCACGCCGTGCGTGACGGCGCGATCACCATGTGCGGGGTGGCCCCGGCGGTCGCCGGCCTCGAGGCGGCGCGACGGCTCGGCGCCGGAACGGCGACACTCGTCGCCTACGGTCACTCCGGCCAGACGAGCGGCGACATGACCTCGGTCGTCGCCTACGCCGGGGTCGCCGTCCCCTGATGCCCAGGCCCCCGGTTGCCTTCGCCGCGCTCCTGCTCGTTCTCGCCGCGGCCGTCGTCGGGGCGGCCGGCACGAGCGCCGCGCCGAAGGAGCAGCGGGCGGAGCCGCCCGCCGGCGCCGCTCCGCAGCGCCAGTCGTTCGGCAAGGGACCGGGCGGCTGCGCCCTCGAGATCGCCGCGGGCCCGGGCTCGGTGCTCGACAAGGACGAACTCATCCTCAAGGACTACGTCGACATCAAGTGCGGCGACCTGAGGCTCCAGGCCGATCTGGTGCGCTACACTCCGTCGACCCACGAGGCGCACGCCGAGGGGAACGTCGTCCTCGATCAGGCGCGCGCCCGGATCACCGCCGACAGCATTGACTACAACCTGGAATCATCGACCGGACAGTTCTTCAATGCGCGCGGCTACGCCGAGCCGAGCATCATGTTCGAGGCGGCGCGGATCGAGCAGACGTCCAAGGACCAGATGGTCCTGTACGACGCCATGTTCACGGCGTGCACGCAGCCGACGCCCTACTGGTCGTTCAAGCTGGGGCGCGGCGTGCTCGAGCTGGGGGAATACGCCTACCTGCACCACATCCAGTTCAAGCTCGGGGCGGTGCCGGTGTTCTATTCCCCCTACCTGGTCTGGCCGATCAAGACCGACCGTGCGTCGGGGCTCCTCTTCCCCGAGTTCGGGTTCTCGCAGCGGAGCGGCACGATCCTGAGCGACGCCTGGTACTGGGCCATCGGCCGCAGCCTCGATTCGACCTTCTACTTCGACTACATGTCGAAGTCGGGCTACGGCTTCGGCAACGAGTTCCGCTACCGCCCCTCCGAGAACGGCCGCGGCCAGTTCACCGGCTACTACATCCGCGACCAGGTGGCCGCCGACGAGAATCAGCCGGGGGTGCCCACCGACCGCTGGCTCATCGACTACACGCACCAGCAGCAGCTCGACCCGGAATGGCGCTTCGTCACCAACATGACGTTCGTCTCGGATTTCGACTACTTCCTCGACTTCGAGCGCGACATCCGCGTCAGCAGCAACCCGCAGGCGGTGAGCAAGGCGTACCTGACGCGCAACTGGGGGTTCAACTCCCTCAACATGTGGGCCGAGCGGCGCGAGCAGCTGGTGCAGGACCCGATCATCCCGTTCGCCTACGGCCAGCCGACCCTCGCCTTCGTGAACCGCACCTTCGTCCGCTGGACCGAGCCGGAGCTGGAGTTCCGCACCCGGCGCCGCCGCATCGGCGACTCGCCCCTGTTCTTCACCCTCGAATCCTCGGCCGACTATTTCGACAAGGGGGATCGGCAGGCGGTGTATGGCCGCGGCGACGCGAACCCGGTGATCTCCTCGCAGCTCTCGCCGGTGCCGTGGCTCGACATCGACGCCAACGCCGGCGTGCGCGACACCTACTACACGAAGAGCCAGCGCATCGATCTGGGCTGCGACAACGTCGAGGCCGGGCAGCCGGGCGCCGCCGCCAACGACTTCGGAGAAGGGAACGGCGTCCTCGATGCCGAGCGCGACAATCCGCCGCTCGGGGTCTTCGGCCCCGAAGACGACCTGGGGTGCGACAACCTCCCGGGCACCGGCGACTTCGGGGAGGGCAACGGCATCCGGGATCTCGAGCGGACGATCATCGTGGACGACGACTTCGACCGCCGCGTCTACCAGGCGGGGCTCAACCTCGTGGGCCCGAAGGTGTCGCGCATCTTCGACACGCCCGACAGCGACTTCTCCCCCCAGTTCAAGAACACCATCGAGCCGACGCTGCGCTACACCTACCTGTCGCAGGTGGACAACCCGGGGAACATCATCCTGTTCGACGACGTCGACACCATCTCCTACAACAGCAACCGGCTGACCTACGGGTTCACGACGCGGCTCTACGCCAAGCGCGAAGCAGGCGGGATGGCGGCGCTCGGCATGCCGTTCGGCCCCGCCTCCGGGGACGGCAATCCGCAGGACGCTCTGGCGCGGGCGCTGCAGAAGGTGCAGCCGGTGCGCGTCCCGGCGGCGGGGACGACCGGCGAGGCGACGACCGCGGCCGCGGGAGCGCTGGGCGCGGAAGGCGAGCCGGGAGCGCCGGGCGTGCCGGGACCGGAGGGCACCGCGAAGCCGAAGCAGCTCTCGACCGTCGAGATCGCCACCTTCGAGATCACCCAGGACTACTCCTTCCTGGGGCCCTTGAGCACGTCGTTCGCGCTCGACGAGCAGCGGCAGGTCTCGCCGGTGACGGGGGTGCTCCGGGTCAATCCGACGATCAACACGAGCGTGGACCTGCGCACGTCGTTCGACGTGCTGTTCCGCGAGATCCGCGACGCCTCGCTCAGCGCCAACCTGCGCTCACCGGGGCGCGGCTTCCTCGACTTCACCTGGAGCGTCAGCCGCGACCTCGAGGGCAAAGCGCTCCTCGAGCAGGGACAGGCCTTCACCAACCCGTTCAATCGCAGCCAGCTCGGCGTGCACGGCGAGGGCACGCTCTTCGAGCGCAAGGTGCTGCTCGGGTTCCAGGCCAACTACGAGCTGGGGGACGTCCTGCCGGGGGAGCCGCGCTTCCGCGACCAGCGCTACACCGCCGGCTACAACACCCAGTGCTGCGGCTTCCAGTTCGAGTACCTCAACCGCAACTTCGTCGGCTCCGACCTGACGGAGATCCGCTTCCTGGTCAACCTCAAGGGGGTCGGCAACGTCGTGGACCTGCATCAGAGCATCGGAGCCGGAGGCCTGTGACCCTCGAAGACGACAGCGTCGGCCGGAAGCGCGGCGGCGACATCCGGCCCCTGGTGATCGGCGCCGGCGGCATGCTCGGGCAGGCGCTGTTGCGCCGGCTCGAACCGGAGTATCCCGAGACCATCGGGGCGACGCGCGCCGAGATCGACATCCTCGACCGCTTCGGGATGGAGGCGGAGATCGTCCGCCTCAACCCGACCGTGGTCATCAACTGCGCCGCCTGGACCGACGTGGACGGCTGCACCCGCAACCCGGCGCGGGCGCTGGAGGTCAACGCCGAGGGGGCGGAGCACGTGGCGCGCGCCGCCGCGGGGTCGGGCTGCCGCGTCGTGCAGGTCAGCACCGATTTCGTCTTCGACGGCCGGCTCGAGAGGCCGTACGTCGAGTCCGACGTCCCGGCGCCGATCCAGGCGTACGGGCTCTCCAAGCTGGAAGGCGAGCGCCGCGTCGCCGTCGCCAACGAGGATCACCTCATCGTGCGCACCGCCTGGCTCTACGGCGAGCACGGAGACCACTTCGTGGGGCGGATCCTGGCGCGCGCCCGGGCGGGGGAGCCGCTGCGGGTGGTGGAGGACCAGCGCGGCTCTCCGACGCTCGCCGACGACCTGGCGGACGGCATCGCGTCGCTCCTGCGCGTCGAGCACCGGGGCATCGTGCACGTCGTCAACACCGGCGTGGCGTCGCGTTACGAGCTGGCCCGGCGCGCGCTCGAGGCGATGGGACTTTTGGGCCGGGTCCGGTTCGAGGCGGTGCGCACCGTCGTCCCGGCCGGGGGGACGGCCCGCCCGGCGGCGTCCCCTCTCGACACGGGACTCTTCACGCGGCTGACCGGAGCGGCGCCGCGTTCCTGGACCGAGGCGCTCGACGATTTCCTCGGGCGCGAGGCGGGGGACGCGGAGGCATGAGCGGCGCGCACGATCCCGCGGCGCGCCGCCTCGTTCACGCCGGTTCCGGCCTCCTGGCGCTTCTCCTCAAGAAGCTCAGCGTGCCGCAGGCGGCGCTCGTGGCCCTGGTGGCGTGCCTCTTCAACTACTTCGTCCTGCCGCGGATCGGCGCCTCGCTTTTCCGCAGCGCCGAGAGGCGTCGTCCCCTCGAGTCGGGGATCCATCTGTACCCGGTCGCGGTGCTGCTGCTCGTGCTCCTGTTCGGCTGGCGGATGGAGGTGGCGGCGGCCGCCTGGGTGATCTTCGCGATGGGGGACCCGGCCGCCTCCGCCGCCGGCGAGCGCTGGGGACGCGCGCGCCTGCCGTGGAACCACGTCAAGTCCTGGGCCGGCAGCGCCGCCTTCATCGTCGCGGCCGCGCTGGCCGGATCCGGCATCCTGGTTTACATGGGACGGCCCGCCGGGGAGGCCGCCTGGCTGATGGCTCCGACGGCGCTCTTCGCCGCGTTCGTCGAATCGCTGCCGTGGCGGCTCAACGACAACCTGTCGGTGCCTCTCCTGTCGGCGCTCTTCCTCTGCGCGCTCATCGAAGGGGACGCCCTGCGGCTCCCCCAGGTGTTCGCGCAGGTCGCGCCGCAGCTCGCCATCGGGGCGGCGGTCAACGCGGTGCTCGCGTTCGTTTTTCTTCGCATCCGCGCCGTGGATCGATCGGGGGCCGTGGCCGGCTGGGCCGTCGGCACCGTGACGTGGGGCTTCGGCGGGTGGCGCGCCTTCGCGATCCTGACGGCCTTCTTCCTGCTCGGCACGGCGACGACGCGCGCCGGAAGGCTTCGCAAGGAGCGGCTCGGCGTGGCGCAGGAGAAGAAAGGGGCCCGCTCGGCCCGGCACGCCCTCGCCAACTGCGGCGTGGCGACCATCCTGGCGCTGCTGTCGGCGACGGCGACCGCTCCGGGCCTGTTCGTCCTGGCGCTGGTCTGCGCCTACGCGACCGCGGCGTTCGACACCGTGTCGAGCGAGGTCGGGCAGGCGTGGGGGGGGAAGCCCGTGCTCATCACCACGCTCAAGCGCGTTCCGATCGGCACCGACGGCGCCGTCACGCTCCTCGGCACGCTCGCGGGCCTGGGGGCGGCGGCGCTGGTCGCGGGGCTGGCACTCGCGACCGCGATGATCCCGGCGTCGCTTCTCTGGGTGGTCCTTCTCGCCTCCTTCCTGGGATCGAGCGCCGACTCGTTCCTCGGGGCGACGCTCGAGCGCCGGGGACTCCTCGACAACGAGGCGGTGAACTTCTCCAACACCCTCGTCGGGGCTCTCGCGGGCGTCGTCGGGGCGCTGGTCCCGACGGGACTGTGAGCGAAGCACTGCGGCTCGACGAGCCGCGCTCGTTCGCCGGGCGCGCCCGCCTCTACTTCGCCTTCACGCGGCCCTTCACCCTGCTGCCGCCGACGTTCGGGGTGGTGTCGGGGGCGCTCACCGCCTTCGGCAGCGCCCACAACCCCGACCCGTCGCGCCGCTTCACGACGGCGGTCCTGCTGACGATCGCGCTCGGCTCGCTGTGCGCCGCGCTCCTCAATGCCGCGAGCAACGTGCTGAACCAGATCCACGATCTGGAGATCGACCGGCGCAACAAACCGTCGCGGCCGCTCCCGTCCGGCGCCATCACGATCGAGGCGTCGCACCGCTTCGCGCTGCTCCTGTACGTGCTGGCCATCGTGCCGACCTGGGCCGTCGTCATCTTCCCGTACACCGGGTGGGGGGCGCGCCTCACCGCACCGCTGCGGGCGCACGAGTGCTTCTTCATCTACCTCGCGGGGATGGTGCTGACGCTGGTGTATTCGGATCCGCGCTGGGGGAGGACGAAGCGCTTCGGGCTGTGGGCCAACGTCACCATCGCCGTGCCGCGTGGCTGTCTCCTCAAGGTGGCCGGGTGGTCGATGGTCGGGAGCGTGCTGCACCTCGAGCCCTGGTACATCGGCAGCGTCTTCCTGCTGTTCCTGCTGGGGGCGACGACGAGCAAGGACTTCTCCGACATGGAAGGCGACGCGGCGCACGGCTGCCGCACGCTGCCGATCCGCTGGGGCGTGGAGCGGGCGGCGCGTTTCGTCGCGCCGTTCTTCGTCCTGCCGTGGCTGCTGCTCCCGCTGGGGGCGTGGATCCCGGATCCCATCGAGGGGGGACCGATCCTGACCGGCCGGCCGGCGCTCCTGACCATCCTGGGCCTCGGGCTCGCGGTGTGGGGTGCCTTCACCGCCCGGCTCATCCTGCGCGACCCCGGCTCTTTGGCGCGCAGCGAGAACCATCCCTCCTGGAAGCACATGTACCTGATGATGATGTGCGCCCAGATCGGCTTCGCGCTCGCGTACCTGTTCTAGGAACTGCCGCTCCAGTCGTAGAAGCCGCGGCCGCTCTTCTTGCCGAGGCGTCCCTCGCGCACCATCTCGACCAGCAGGCGGGGCGGGCGGAACGCTTCGCTTCCCAGCTCGCGGTGCAGCGATTCGGCGATGGCGAGGCGCACGTCCAGCCCCACGACGTCGGTCAGGCGCAGCGGCCCCATCGGATGCCGGTACCCGAGCTCCATGGCGGTGTCGATGTCCTGCGGGGAAGCGACCCCCTGCTCGACCATCCGGATCGCCTCGAGGCCGAGCGCGATCCCGAGCCGGCTGCTGGCGAAACCGGGGGAGTCCTGCACGACGATGCAGGTCTTGCCGAGCCGCGCGCCTGCCTCGCGCGCCTGCTGAAGCGACTCGGGAGCGGTCCCGGCGTGCACGACGATCTCCAGGAGCGCCATCACCGGCACCGGGTTGAAGAAGTGCATCCCGAGGATGCGCTCCGGCCGGCGCCGTCCCGCCGCGATGGAGGCGATGCGCAAGGACGACGTGTTGCTGGCGAGAAGGCAGGAGGCGGGGACGATCTCCTCGAGGGAGGCGAACAACGCCTGCTTGAGCTCGAGCCGCTCCGGGATCGCCTCGATGACCAGGTCCGCGTCGTGCGCCGCTTCGCGCGGGTCGCGGGCGGTGGCGAGGCGGCCGAGGGCGGCTTCGCGTCGGGCCGCGTCGAGCCGCCCTTTCTCGACGGAACGATCGAGCCCGGAGCGGATCTGCTGCAGGGCCCGGTCGAGCACCAGAGGCTGAGCGTCGCACAGGCGCACTTCGAGGCCGGACTGGATCGCCACCTGGGCGATTCCGTGCCCCATGGTTCCGGCTCCGATGACGGCGACGCGGGTGAGCATGGCGATTTCGGTCCGCGAATTATAATCCGCCCGTGCAGCCGGGCTCCCGTCCCATCGATCTCATCGGCGTGCCGCTCGATCTCGGCGCGGGACGCCGTGGTGTGGACATGGGGCCCTCCGCCATCCGCATCGCCGGTCTGACGGCCCGCCTGACCGAGCTGGGGCACACGGTCGTCGATCGGGGCGACGTGCGGGTGCCGATCCCCGAGACCATCCCGGTGACGGGCGAGAAGATGCGCTACATCGCGGAGATCAGCGCCGTCTGCCGGACGCTGGCGCAGCTGACGCACGCGGCGGCCGCGGAGGGGCGCGTCCCGGTCAGCCTGGGGGGCGACCACTCGCTGGCCGCCGGCTCGGTCGCGGGATCGGCGCGCGCCCTGGGCGAGCGCGGCGAGAGTCTCGGGCTCATCTGGGTCGATGCCCATGCCGACATGAACACGCCGGAGACATCTCCCTCCGGCAACGTCCATGGCATGCCGCTGGCCGCGTGCCTGGGGTGGGGGCCCGCCGATCTCGTCGCCATCGCCGGCGGTCCGAGCGTGAAGCCCGAGAACGTCGCCCTCGTCGGCATCCGCGACCTGGATGCGCGCGAGGGGGACCAGGTGCGCCGCAGCGGTGTGCGCGCCTACACGATGAGCGACATCGATCGCCGGGGCATGAGCCCGATCCTGGACGAGGTGCTCGCCGATTTGGCGCGCCGCACGCAGGGGCTGCACCTGAGCATCGACATGGACGGCCTCGACCCGGAGGTCGTCCCCGGCGTGGGCACGCCCGTGCTCGGCGGCCTGTCGTACCGCGAGGCGCACTTGCTGTGCGAGATGGTGGCGGAATCGGGCCGGCTGGTGTCGCTCGATCTCGTGGAGCTGAACCCGATTCTCGACGTCCGCAACCACTCGGCGGAGATCGGGGCGGGGCTCGTCCTGTCGGCGCTGGGCCAGCGGATTCTCTAGCTACTCCGTGGGGATCTCGCCGCGGCCGGCGGGACCACGCAGGCGCGCGACCTTGACGCGCGCGGGTCGCAGGAGCGCGCCGCGCAGCCGGAAGCCGCGCTCCAACTCCTGGAGCACCGTCTGGTCGCGCGACGGGTCGTCGGTCTCCTCGGTCGCCACGGCCTCCGCCACCGCCGGGTCGAAAGGCAGGCCTTCGATCTCCACCGCCTCGACCCCTTCGGCCTGGAGCGCCTGCATCAGCCGCTCGCGCACCAGCCCCACCCCTTCGAGGAGCGACTTGCCGCCGGCGCCGGCGCGCGCCGCCGCCAGGGCGCGGTCGAGGTCGTCGAGCACCGGGAGCATGCGTCGCATCAGGTCGCCGCGCGCGACATCGAGACGGCGCTCGTGGTCGCGCGTCAGCCGCTCGCGCAGCGCGTCACGCTCCTGATCCAGCCGGCGATAGGCGGCCGAGATCTCGCGCGTCCGGCGCTCCGCCTCCTCGGCGCGCGTCTTCAGCTCTTCGATGAGGGCGGGGACCGCCGGACCCTCGGCCTCGGCCGCCGTGTCGTCGTCCACACGGTCCCCGCCGAAGGGCGGACGCCGGTCGACCACCGTGAAGGCCTGGTCGTCGTCCTCGCCGTTTCCCTTCGGGCCCTTCCCGCGCTTCGCGTCGCCGTCGGTCATTGGGATCGAGACATCAGGCCATCGGCTGGCCGGTGAGCCGCTTGATCCGCTCCTGGATCGGCGGGTGGGTGCTGAACAGGTTCATCAGGCTCGCGCCCGAGAACGGCTTCACGATGAACAGGTGATTGCTGGCCGGGGCGGCGGTCTGCATCGGGATCCGCCTGCTCTGGCTCTCGAGCTTCTGCAGCGCCCGCGCCAGGGCGTACGGGTTGTGCGTCATGCCGGCGCCGCTCTGATCCGCCTGGTACTCGCGCGACCGCGACACGGCCATCTGGATGAGCGTGGCGGCGATCGGGGCGAACAGCGCCGTGGCCAGGAGCGCGAACGGGCTCGCTCCTTCGCGGTCGTCCCCGCCGCGGCCGCTGCCGAAGATGGCGGCGAAGCGGGCCATGCTGGCGAGGACCATGACGGCCGAGGCGATGGTCGCCGCCACCGAGCCAATCAGGATGTCGCGGTTCTTCACGTGCGACAGCTCGTGCGCCAGAACGCCCTCGAGCTCCTCCGCATCGAGCAGGCGCATCAGCCCGGCGGTGACCGCGACGGCCGCGTGCTCCGGGTTGCGTCCGGTCGCGAAGGCGTTGGGCGCCTCCTCGGGCAGGATGTAGACCCGGGGCATCGGCGTCCCGGTGGGACCGGTCAGGCGTTCGAGCGCGGCGTAGAGCTGCGGCGCCTGCTCGCGCGTCACGGGCTGCGCCCGGTGCATCGCCAGGACGATCTTGTCCGAGAACCAGTAGGAGAAGAAGTTCATGGCCGCGGCGAGGCCGAGCGCGATGATCACGCCTCCGCGGCCTCCGATGGCGCCCCCGATGACCAGGAGCAGCGCCGACAGCAGGCCGAGGAAGAAGGCGGTCTTGATGGCGTTCATTCCGGGACAGGCTCCTTTCGCGTCTTGCGCGTCACCGCGCATCCGCGCGCTTCACTTCACATCCACCCGGATGGAAGCAGCGCGCGCCTCCTGCCGCTTCGGCAGGGCCACTTCGAGGACGCCGTTCTTGTACGACGCCTTGATGCCTCCCTGGTCGATCCCCTGGGGGAGACTGAAGGATCGCATGAAAGCGCCGTGCGGTCTTTCCGTGCGGTGGAATTCCTCCGGCCGGACGTCTCCGGGCGGCCGCCGATCGCCGCGCAGGGTCAGCGTGTTGTCGTCCACCCGGACCTCGATCTGCGACTGCTCCAGCCCCGGCAGGTCGGCGCGCACGATGATCCGGTCGCCGGTCTCGTGGATGTCCACCGCCGGGGTCCACTGGCCGGCCTGGATGTCCTCGTGACCCTGCTGTCGCGCCAATGTCTCCTGGAACAACCGGTTCATCCGCTCCTGGATGGCCATCAGGTCCCGGAACGGGTCCCACCGCGTCGTCGTCATCCCTTTCTCCCCCTCGAGCCGCCGGCGCCGGCACGGCGCGCCTTTGCAGCCGGCGCCGCCGCGGCGGGCGCGAATCGGACTTCCGAGGCGCCCGCGTCCCAGTCGGCGACCAGCACCGACCCGGGCGGGAACGACCCCTCGAGCACGCCGCGGGCGAGCGGATCGAGCACCAGCCGCTGCAGCGTCCTCTTCAGGGGTCGCGCGCCGTACTCCGGATCGTAGCCGATCTCCGCCAGGTGCGCCTTCAGGGCGGGCGTCAGCTCGAGCGTCAGGCCGCGGTTCGCCAGGTTTGCGGCCAGCCGCGCCGCCTGGATGTCCACGACGTGGACCAGGTCCTCGCGGGTCAGCGACCGGAAGACGACGATCTCGTCGATGCGGTTCAGGAACTCAGGCTTGAAGTGCGTCTTGAGCTCCTGCTCGACCCGCTGCTTCAGGCCCTTGCGATCCTTTTCGGGCCACGACTGGATGAGCGGACCGGCCAGGTTCGAGGTCAGGACCAGGATGGTGTTCTTGAAATCCACCACCCGCCCCTTCCCGTCGGTCAGCCGGCCGTCGTCGAGGATCTGCAGGAGCGCGTTGAAGACCTCCGGGTGTGCCTTCTCGATCTCGTCGAACAGCACGACGGAGTACGGCCGGCGGCGCACCGCCTCGGTCAGCTGCCCGCCCTCCTCGTAGCCGACGTAGCCGGGCGGCGCGCCGATGAGACGCGCCACGGCGTGCTTCTCCATGTACTCCGACATGTCGATGCGGATCATCGCCTTCTCGCTGTCGAAGAGGAACTCGGCGAGGGCGCGCGCCAGCTCGGTCTTGCCGACGCCGGTCGGTCCCATGAAGAGGAAGGAGCCGATCGGCCGGTTCGGATCGGACAGGCCGGCCCGGGCGCGGCGCACCGCCTGGCTGACGAGCGAGACCGCCTCGTCCTGGCCGATGACGCGCTCCTTGAGGCGCTCCTCCATGGTGAGGAGCTTGCGGACCTCCCCTTCGAGCATCCGGCTGACCGGGATGCCGGTCCAGCGGGAGACGATGGCGGCGATCTCCTCCTCGTCCACTTCTTCCTTGAGCATCTGCGGACCCTGCTGACGCAGCGCCAGCGCCTCGTTGGCCGCGTCGAGCTTCTTCTGCAGGGCGTTGAGCTCGCCGTAGCGCAGCGCCGCCGCCTTCGCCAGGTCTCCCGAGCGCTCCGCTTTCTCGGCGTCGAGCCGGGTCTTCTCGATCTGCTCCTTGAGGGCGCGGATCTCCTGGATGGCGGTCTTCTCCGCCTGCCACTGGGCGCGGCGCGCGCCGATGTCGTCCTGCAGCCCCGCGAGCTCCCGCTTCACTTCCTCGCGCCGGGCCACCGAGGTGGCGTCGGTCTCCTTCTCGAGCGCCTTCTGCTCGATCTGCAGCTGCACGGCCCGCCGCTCCAGGAGGTCGATCTCGTGCGGCACCGAGTCGATCTCGATGCGCAGGCGCGAGGCGGCCTCGTCCACGAGGTCGATCGCCTTGTCCGGCAGGAAGCGGTCCGTGATGTAACGCTGGCTCAGCGTGGCGGCGGCGATGAGCGCGGCGTCCTTGATGCGCACGCCGTGGTGCACTTCGTAGCGCTCCTTGAGCCCGCGCAGGATGGCGATGGTCGCCTCGACGTCCGGCTCGGGCACCAGCACCGGCTGGAAGCGGCGCTCGAGCGCCGCGTCCTTCTCGATGTGCTTGCGGTACTCGGACAGGGTGGTGGCGCCGACACAGCGCAGCTCGCCCCGCGCCAGGGCCGGCTTGAGCATGTTGGAGGCGTCCATCGCCCCTTCGGCGGCGCCCGCCCCGACGAGCGTGTGCAGCTCGTCGATGAACAGGATGAAGCGGCCTTCACCTGCCTCGATCTCCTTGAGGAGCGCCTTCAGCCGGTCTTCGAACTCGCCGCGGTACTTGGCGCCGGCGACGAGCGCGCCGAGATCGAGGGCGACGATCTCCTTGCTCTTGAGCCCTTCGGGGACGTCGCCGTCCACGATGCGGCGCGCCAGCCCTTCGACGATGGCGGTCTTGCCGACCCCCGGCTCGCCGATGAGAACCGGGTTGTTCTTGGTGCGGCGCGAGAGGACCTGCACGACGCGGCGGATTTCCTCGTCCCGCCCGATGACGGGGTCGAGCTTGCCGCGCCGCGCCAGGTCGGTGAGGTTGCGGGCGTATTTCTCCAGCGCCTGGAACGACGACTCGGGGTTCTCCGACGTGACGCGCTGCGATCCCCGGACGTTCTTGAGCGCTTCGAGCAGGGCCCCCTGGCTCGTGCCCGCTTCGTGCAGGAGATCCGCGGCCGCGCCGCGGCGATCCGACAGGGCGAGGAGCAGGTGCTCGACGGAGACGAAGTCATCCTTGAAGCGGGCGGCGTGTTTCTCAGCCGCTTCGATCACGTGACGCAACTCGTCGCCCAGCCGCGGCTCCGCACCCCCCTGGGCGCTCGGCTGGGAGTCGAGCCGCGCCTGGGTCTTTCGCCGGAGCTGCGAGACGTCCACGCCGATCTGGTTCAGGACGATCGGGACGAGCCCGCCTTCCTGGCGGAGCAGGGCGTCGAGCAGGTGGAGGGGCGTGATCTCCGGGTGCCCCAGACGGCGCGCGGTCTCCAGGGCGTCTTGCAGCGATTCCTGGGACTTCACGGTCAGTTTTTCGAGTCGCATCGGTTCCAAGCCTCGGTGTCGCTGTCGTTATGATGCTGTGCATATAATAGATATTGAGTGTGAGTATGTCAAGTTTTAGTTGCTGAAAATAAAGACTTAGTTCGCCGAAACGGCCCACTCCGGCCCGGTTCAAGGACTCCACGGATGAGCACGGCCAATCCAGCTGAATAGGCCGTGAGCCCTGCCTCCCGGGAAGCACGGGAGAAGCCATTTCGTTGCGACTGTCTCCTCGCGTTGTCATATCATCGCGCCCTTCCTGGAGGAGACCAGTTTGCTCGCCCCACTGCACGAAGCCGATCCCGAAATCGCCGCGGCCGTCGACGCCGAGGTGGCACGCCAGGACGAGACGCTCGTCCTCATCGCCTCCGAGAATTTCGTCTCCCGCGCCGTCATCGAGGCGATGGCGTCGGTCCTCACCAACAAGTATGCCGAGGGCTACCCCGGGCGGAGGTACTACGGCGGGTGCGAGAACGCCGACACGGTGGAGCGCCTGGCCGTTGCGCGCACGCTGAAGCTCTTCGGCGGCGAGCATGCCAACGTGCAGGCGCACTCGGGCGCGCAGGCGAACATGGCGGTGTACGTGGCGCTGCTCAAGCCGGGCGACACGGTCCTGGGCATGGACCTGGCGCACGGCGGTCATCTCACCCACGGCCACCCGCTCAATTTCTCCGGACGCTATTTCAACTGCATCGGCTACCAGGTGGACCGGGAGACCGAGAGGATCGACTACGACGTGGTGGCCCGGCTGGCGCGCGAGCACCGGCCGCGGATGATCATCGCCGGGGCCAGCGCCTATTCGCGAGTCATCGACTACGCGCGCTTCCGGGCGATCGCCGACGAGGTCGGCGCGCTGCTGATGGCCGACGCCGCCCACGTGGCGGGGCTGGTGGCCGCCGGCGTCCACCCGAGCCCGATTCCGCACGTCGACGTCATGACCACGACGACCCACAAGACGCTGCGCGGGCCGCGCGGGGCGCTCATCGTCTGCCGCGAGCAGTACGCCAAGGCGATCGACTCCGCGGTCTTCCCCGGGACGCAGGGCGGGCCCCTCATGAACGTCATCGCCGCCAAGGCGGTCGCTCTCCACGAGGCGCTGCAGGAGCCGTTCCGCCGTGACCAGCGCCGCACCGTGGAGAACGCTTCCATCCTTGCGGCCGCCCTGCAGGAGGGCGGGCTGCGCATCGTCTCCGGCGGCACCGACAACCATCTGTTCCTCGTCGACCTGCGCGCCCGCCGGCTGACGGGCAAAGGGGTCGAGCAGCGGCTCGAGCGGCTGGGGATTTCCCTCAACAAGAACGCCATCCCTTTCGACCCGGAGAAGCCGATGATCGCGAGCGGCGTCAGGCTCGGCACGCCGGCCGTGACCACACGCGGCATGGGAGGCGACGAGATGCGCCGCATCGCCGCGCTCATCCTCGAAGCCATCGACGGCGACGAGAACGCGTCGAAGGATGATTCGATCCGCGCGCGGGTGCGCGACCTCGTCCGGGCGTTCCCGCTCTACTCCTGGCTGCGCCGCCCGGGGGCGCGCCCCGCGGCGCCCCCGAGGACCGCCTGATCCCGGGCCGCGCCGCGCTCGTGTCTCCGGCCTGAGGACGCGGGATGGCGGTGCGACCCGATCCGGCCAACGCCCTCTACCTCATCGACGGCAGCAACAACCTCTACCGGGCGTTCCACGCCATCCGGGAGCTGAGGAACAGCCGCGGGTTGCCGACCAACGCGACCTACGGTTTCACCGGGATGTTGCGGAAGCTGCTGAACGACTTCCAGCCGCGCCATCTCGCGGTTCTCTTCGACACGCCCGACCCGACCTTCCGCCACGAGCAGTTCGCCGACTACAAGTCCCACCGGCCGCCGGCCCCCGACGACCTGGTGGTGCAGATTCCCTACGTCAAGCGGGTCCTCGAGGCGCTGCGCGTGCCGACGTTCGAGCTGCCGGGCTGGGAGGCGGACGACATCATCGGCACGCTGGCGCGGCGGGGGCGCGACGCGGGGATGCACGCCGTCATCGTGTCGTCCGACAAGGATCTCCTGCAGCTCGTCGGCGAGCGGATCTCCTACTACCACCCGACGCGCGATGCCTTCTATGACGCGGCGGACGTCGAGCGGGTGTTCGGCGTCCGCCCCGACCAGGTCCCCGACGTGCTGGCGCTGTGGGGCGACCCGACCGACAACATTCCGGGCGTTCCGGGGATCGGCGACAAGGGGGCGAAGGACCTCATCCGCCGCTTCGGGAATCTCGAAGCGCTGATCGCCGGGGCGGAGCAGGTCGAGAGCCGGCGCTACCGCGAGCCGCTCCTCGCCCACGTCGACGCCGCGAGGCTGGGAAAGGAGCTGGCGACCATCCGCTGCGACGCGCCGCTCGAGGTCGCGGTGGAGGCGCTGGCGCTGGGGCCGCCGGACGTCGCCGCGGCGCGCGAGCTGTACACCGAGCTGGAGTTCGGCGGCTTCCTGCGCGAGCTGCCGCAGGCGTCCATGGTGGTCGAAGCCGAGACCGCCGTCGTCGTGACGCCGGAGCAGATCGCCGCGGCGGTGCAGTCGGTGGCCTGGGCGGCGGAGATCGGCTTCGGCATCGTGCGCGACGCCATCGACCCGATGCGGGCGAATGCCGTCGGGATCGCCGTCGCCTCGCCCTCGGGGCCGGCCGCCTACCTGCCGGTGGCCCACCGCGGCCTGGCCGCGCCGCCCGAGTGCCCGCCGGAGAAGGTCCTGAACGCGCTCGAGCCGCTCCTCCTGCGACCGGGCGTGCGCCTCGCCGGGCACGATGTGAAGGGGGACCTCATCCTCATGCGGCGCTGCGGTGTCGTGAAGCCGCGCTTCGGCTTCGACACGATGCTCGCTTCCTACCTGCTCAATCCGGAGCGGCGCGGGCACGATCTCGAGGTCGTCGCCCGGGAGCTGGCCGGCATGGAGGTCCCGACCTGGCCGCACCTGCTCGGCGAAGGGGCGCGCGCCGTCGCCGCGGCCGACTCCGACGTCGGCCGCGTCGCCACCACGGCGGGGGGGAGGGCGGCCGCGGTCGCGCGCCTCGTCCCGGCCCTGCATCGCGCCCTCGAGGAGGACGGGCTCCTGCCGCTGCTCATGGACCTGGAGCTGCCGCTCCTCGAGGTGCTGGCGGAGATGGAGATGACGGGGGTGCGCATCGACGTCCCGTTCCTCCAGGCGCTGTCGGCGGACTGGGACGCGACGCTGCGGCGCTTGACCTCTGAGATCCATGCGCTGGCGGGGAAGGAGTTCAACATCAACTCGCCGCGCCAGCTCGGCGAGATCCTCTTCGAGACGCTCAAGCTCGCCCCGGGCCGCAAGACCCGCAAGACCGGCGCCTGGTCCACCGACAGCGAGGTGCTCGAGGAGCTGGCGGAGCGCCACGAGCTCCCGAAGAAGCTCCTCGAGTACCGCGGGATCCAGAAACTGAAGTCGACCTACGTGGACGCGCTGCCGTTGCTCGTCCTGCCGCGCACCGGCCGGGTGCACACGTCCTTCAACCAGGCGGTGGCGGCGACCGGCCGGCTCAGCAGCAGCGACCCCAATCTCCAGAACATCCCGATCCGGACCGAACTGGGGCGGCAGATCCGGCGCGCCTTCGTCACCGACCCGGGATGGACGCTTTTGTCCGCGGACTACTCGCAGATCGAGCTGCGCATCCTGGCGCATCTCAGCGGCGACCCGGGACTGCTGGAGGCGTTCCGATCGGGCGAGGATGTCCATCGCCGCACCGCCGCCATCCTGTTCGGTGTGCTGCCCGGGCTCGTGACCTCCGACATGCGCTATCGCGCCAAGGCGGTCAATTTCGGAATCATCTATGGCATGGGTCCGCAGCGGCTGGCGCGCGACCAGGGGGTGACCGTCAAGCAGGCGGAACAGTTCATCGCCGAGTACTTCGCGCGCTTCCCGAAGGTGAAGGCCTACATCGACGCCAGCATCGCCTCGGCGGAAGGGGAGGGCCGGGTCCGCACGCTCCTGGGGCGCGTCCGTTACTTCCCTGAAATCCGCGGGGGCGACCGCAACGCCCGGCAGCAGGCGATCCGCGCCGCGGTCAACACGGCGATCCAGGGGACGGCGGCCGATCTCATCAAGAAGGCGATGATCGTGCTGGCCAGCCGCTTGAAGGAGGACGGCCGGCGCGCCCGCATGCTCCTGCAGGTCCACGACGAGCTGGTGCTCGAAGCCCCTGAAGAGGAGGCCGATGCCGTGTCGGCCCTGGTGCGCGAAGTGATGGAAGGGGCGCACCCGCTGGCGGTGCCGCTCCTGGCCGAGGTGAGGCGGGGTCCGAACTGGCTCGACCTGAAGGACGCCGCCGGCCGCTCCAAGGAATGAAATCGGCGCGGGGTGCGGCTTTCGGAGGATCGCACTGCGCGGCGCCGGGTGGTCCGAAAGCGTTGACAGGACACGTCCGGAACGTAGATTGATCCCCGGTGGACGCGGCGAAGACCGACCCGCGGCCCGGGGAGCGCGCGTGGACGGTTCCATCGACATCCTGGTGGTGGACGACGATCCGGCCATCCGCGACGTCCTCGCCGAAGGACTCGCCGAGTGGGGCTACCGCTGCGAGACCGCCGGCGACGGTCGCGCGGCCCTCGATCTCCTGAGAGCCCGCCCATTCGACCTTTTGGTCAGCGACGTGGACATGCCGCGGCTCGACGGCGTCGGTCTCCTGCGCGAAATGCGCGGCTTCGCTCCGGACACCGGCGTGATCCTGCTCACCGGGCTGCACGATCTCGACACCGCGCTGGAAGCGATCCGGATGGGCGCGAGCGACTACCTGACGAAGCCGTTCCTGCTGGCGCAGGTGCGGCTCACGGTCGAGCGCGTCCTCGAGAAGCAGCGTCTCGTGCGCGAGAACCGCGAGCACCACGAGCGGCTCGAGGCGCGCGTCGAGGAGCGCACCGCGGAGCTGCGGCGCAAGACGGCGGAGATCGAAGCGCTGTTCCGCCGGCTCGACGCCTCGTACCAGGTGACGCTCGAGGCGCTCGCGACCGCGCTCGACGCACGCGACGCCGAGACGCTCGGCCATTCGGCGCGCGTCGGCGCCTACACCGTGGCGGTGGCGCGGCGGATGGGGCTGGACGAGCCCGACCTCACCCACATTTACCGCGGGGCGCTCCTGCACGACGTCGGCAAGATCGGCATCCCCGACGCCATCCTGAGGAAGCCCGGGAAGCTCACGTCCGAGGAATGGAAGGAGATGCGCCGGCATCCCGAGATCGGCGCGCGCATCCTGCGCGGCATCGGCTTCCTCGAGGGGGCGGTCCCGATCGTCCTGTGCCACCAGGAGCGCTGGGACGGGAAGGGCTACCCGGCGCGCCTGAAGGGTGAGGAGATCCCGCTCGGCGCCCGCATCTTCGCGGTGGTGGACACCCTCGACGCCATGACCTCCGACCGGCCATACCGCAAGGCGCTTCCGTACGCGGCGGCCCGCGCCGAGATCGAGAAGTACAGCGGGCGGCAGTTCGATCCTCGCGTGGTCGAGATCTTCCTGACGATCCCCCAGGACGAGTGGGAGCGCATCCACGACCGCGTGCTCGAGGATCTGCTCGCCCGCGGCGAACGCGCCGCCTGAAGCCCGCCCCGTGCCCGGCGCTCACGGCCGGACCGGGGTCTCGTCCCCTCCGAGACCTTCGCCGAGCCATTGAGCCGCAAGGAGAGTGAGCGCCAGCACCGCCCCCGGCCAGATCGTCAGGCGCGGCGCGTCGAGGAGGTGCTGGGTCCCTTCGCGCAGCATGCCGCCCCAGGTGGCCGCCGGCGGCGGGATGCCGAGACCGAGGAAAGAGAGCCCCGCTTCGGCGACGATGACGCCGCCGAGCGCGAAGGCCGCCTGGACCGCCGCCGGAGCGGCGAGATGCGGCAGCAGGTGACGACCCAGCACGCGCCAGGGCCCGGCCCCGCCGGCGCGCGCCGCCGCCACGAAGGGCCGGCGGACGAGGCGCTGGGTCTCGCCGCGCGCCAGCCGCGCGAAGCCGACCCAGCCGAGGAGCGTGAGCGCGGCGACGAGGCTGCCGATCCCCGGGCCGCGCACGGCGATGAGACCGATCGCCAGGAGCATCCCGGGGAATGCGAGCAGGAGATCCATCAGGGCCACGAGAAACGCATCCACCGCGCCCCCCGCTGCTCCGGCCACGCCTCCGACGAGCGTCCCGGCGAGGGCTGAAAGGCCGACGACCGCGAGCGCCACCGGCAGCGACGTCCGGGCTCCGTACAGGAGGCGCGACAGCACGTCGCGTCCCAGGTCGTCGCGTCCCAGGGGATGCTCCGCGGTCGGACGCTCGATCCGCCGCGTCAGGTCCTGCGCGGCGGGGGAGTGCGGCGCGATCCACGGCGCCGCGAGTCCGGCGAGGCTCAGGAGCAGGAGCGTCACGACACCGGCCAGGAGCGCGGGTCGGCGCCACGCGTCCCGGTTCAGGCGGCCACCCTCGGATCCAGCGCCGCCCGGCCCAGGTCGCACGCCAGGTTGGCCAGCAGGTACAGGACTGCGAAGAGCAGGATGCACCCCTGCACGAGCGGGTAGTCGCGATAGGAGATGCCCCGCACCAGGAGCCGGCCGATCCCGGGCCAGGCGAAGATCGTCTCGGTGATCACGGCGCCGGTGAGAAGCGACCCGAGCTGCAGTCCGAGCGCGGTGAGCATCGGCCCTGCGGCATTGCGCAGCGCGTGTCGCACCGCGGCGGCATCCCGGCCGTGTCCGCGGGCCCGGGCGGAGAGGACGTAGGGCCGGCCGATCTCCTGCCGGAGCGCGACCGCCAGGAGGCGCGACAGGAGCGCCGCCATCGGCAGCGCAAGCGTGACCGCGGGAAGGAGGATCGCCTCGGGAACATCCGCTCCGGAGACCGGCAGCCAGCGCAGGCCGACCGCGAAAGCCAGGAGCAGCGTGGGTCCGAGCCAGAAGCTCGGAAGGGCCATTGCGGTCGAGGACGCGGCGCCGAGCAGGCGATCGAGTCCGCTCCCGGGGCGCAGTCCCGCTGCGATCCCGGCCGGCAGGCTGAGCAGGAGAGCGAACAGCACGGTGACGCCGGCGAGCGCCGCGGTCAGGGGCAGGCGCTCGGCCAGAAGGCCGCCGACCGGGTCGCCGTAGTGCAGGGAGGTCCCCAGGTCGCCGTGGGCGATGCCGCGCAGGTAGTCGACGTACTGCAGGCCGAGAGGACGGTCGAGACCGAGCCTGGTCCTCAGCGCCGCGAGATCGCTGTCGCGCGCCGCCGGACCGAGCATCGCCTGCACCGGGTCGCCAGGAACGAGGTGGAGGAACAGGAAGACGACGGTGGCGGCGCCGAGGGCGAGCGGCAGCGCGAGCAGGGCGCGACGGAAGAGATAGCCGATCAAGAGGCCGGGCTTGAGGTCGCTTTCTGCAGAAGCAGGGCCAGGTCGTGCTCGATCGTGGTCGCCGGCGTCTCGACGATGCGTCCGATTTCCCTTCCGTGGATCGACAGGACATAGGTCGGGACGAGCTCCAGTCCGACTCCTTCGAGGGAGCGGGCCGGCTCCTTCTTGGAACGGTCCACCGCCAGGTAGCGCACCCTCAGGTTCGGCGCCTGTGCCGCGTCGATGGTCTTCAGGAAGTGCGGCACGCCGAGCCGGCTGTCGCTGCACCAGGATCCGAAGTAAACGATGACGTGAGAGCCCGGCGGAGCCTGCTTCACGACGGCGACGTCCTCCCGTGCCGGCTGGTACTCGTCGTACCCGCGCCGCCATTCGGGCGAGATGTCGAGGATCGTCGCCGCCTCGGTGCGGCCGAGAAGCATCTCCCCGGTGGTGTCGGCGACGGCGCGGCCGCCCGGTGCCGGCAGCGCGAGGAGCAGCAGGAGAGCGGCAAAGGCGGCCCAGCGCCACCTCGAGGGACGCTTTTCCGCAACATCAGCGAAACGTTTGACGGCGGCCATGGCGGCGTCCATCATCGAGGCAGCCGAGCGCCGCTGTCAAACGGGGCGCGGGCGGCGGCCCCGAATCCTTGACCGACCGATCCGCGTCTGTTAAATTCACCGGCCCCGAGGAGAGAGCCTGCCGATGCGCGTGCCCGAAAAGAAGCTCCGGATGGCGATGGCCGCCGTCCTTCTGTTCCTGAGCGCCGCCGCCCTGCCGCCGAGCGCCGCCCCGGCCCCGGCCGGCGAGGACGCCGACCCCGGGTCGCCGCCGGCCGCCGTGAAGGATCCGATGCTGGCGCGCATCCTGGAACAGTGGGACAAGCGGCAGCAGGAGACCACGACGCTCGTCGCCACGTTCACCGAGCGCAAGGAGCTGAATCTCCTGGCCAAGCCGGTGGTCTCGAAAGGGGAGTTCTTCTACGCCCGCCCGAACCGGGTGCGCTGGGAGTACAACGAGCCGGAGCACAAGGTCTTCGTCATCACCGAGGACCTCTACACCGCCTATTACCCGGCCCTCAAGCGCGCCGAGGAGGTGCCGATCAAGAAGTTCGTCGGCAAGCGCCTGTTCCGCTTCCTCGGGGTGGGGCAGAAGATCGGCGACCTGGCCCAGTACTACGACTTCAGCCTGGCGCCGCAGAGCGACGTGAAAGGCACGCACCTGCTCCGGCTGACGCCGCGCAAGCGCACCGTCCGCGACCGCGTCTCGGAGATGAAAATCTGGGTGGACGACACCACCTTCCTGCCGCGGCAGCTGCAATACGTCGAGTCGGACGGCGACACGACCCTCCTCACCTTCGAGGGGATGCAGTCCAACGTGGACGTGGCGGAGAGCCGCTTCAAGGTCGACCTGCCGGGCGACGTGGCGGTGTCGCAGACCTTCAACGGCTTCGCGCTGGGGCAGCAGAGCTTCTAGGTCACTGCGCCCGCACGATCGGCCGGAAGGTGCCGCGGTCGTTCTTGTTCAGGCGCACCGAATCCCGCACGTTGATCGACAGGCTGACGAAACTGGTCTGGCCGGGATCGACGGTCACGTTGAGCGGAACGTCCACCGTCCCGGATTCGACGTCGAGCTGGTTGGTCCCGCCGTCCCGCAGCGACACGCTGGCGCCGGTGAACTGCAGCTCGATCCGGTTGTAATCGGCCGCCGCCACCGGCCCTGCCGCGAGCGTCATCGTGTTCCCCTGCAGCGAGAGCAGATCGATCGTCACCGGGCCGCCGAGGAGGGGTGTGGGCCCGAGTGCGCTGACTCCGGGCGCCCCCGATCCCTCGTCGGGGAAGGCGATCGCCTGGGAGATCGTCACGTTGACCGAGCCGATGTCCTCGAACTCGTCCCCGCCGAAACCGGTGCCGCTCAGCATCACCTGGACGGCCCCGGCCGCGACTCCCGGCGGGGGGCCTGCGGCGGCCGGACCCTGGGTTTCGCCCTTGAGGCCGCAGGCCAGCGGCACGATGGCGAGGGAGACGAGCAGGAGGTGACGGACCGGGCGGGACGGGAGCATGGATCACGCCTCCACGGCCCACCACCCCGGCGGACGTCAAGCACTGTAGCACCGCGGAAACGAAAGGTCCGGTCCCCGACGGCGTTCTGCGGGATCTCAGGGATGCGGAACCGGGGTCACCACGGGTCGCAGGATGAGCGTGTCCGTCGCGGTCGCGTTGACCTGCACGGAGGCGCCGGCGTCGAAGTCGAGCGTCATCGGGTTCACCGTGTCGGCGGCGACATGAAAGCGGATCGGGATGTCCACCTTCCCCGACTCGATCTTGAGGGGCGCGGTCGTGCCGTCCTTGTAGGTCAGCGTCGCCTCCGAGACCACCAGCCGGATGCGGTTGTAATCGCCGGCCGGGACCTCGCCCGATGCGAGCAGGTCCGTCGCGCCGTCCGTCAGCGTCAGCAGATCGAAGGTCTCCGGGTGGGTGACCAGCTCGATGGGCCCGCGGGGATCGACCGTCGGCATGTCCGACTCATCGTCGCCGGGATAGACGACAACGTCGGTGATGGTCACCTCGACCTTCTCCACGGTCGTCAGGTCGATGGGCGCGTCGGTGATGTGAATCTGGATGGTCCCGGTGCCGGCATGGACCGAAGCGGATCCGGAGCTGCAGGCGAGCGCGAGCGCGAGACAGGCAGCGAGCAGGACGGGACGGACAGCCGATGAAACGGTCATGAGGCCCACCTCCACAACCCCCTGAAAGATGCTCCGATCGTAGCACCGGGCAACGAATTTCCCGCGTCCAGGGCCAAAAAAAACCGCCCCGCGGCGCGCGCCACGGGGCGGTCGGTTGGTGCTTGTGGTCGGCCGAAGAGCGGCCGGCCGGGGAGGCCTCAGTACATGTCGCCGCCCATGCCGCGCGGCCCGGCCGGGGCCGCCTTCTCCTTCTCAGGCAGCTCGTGCACCAGCGCCTCGGTCGTGAGCATCAGACCGGCGATGCTGGCGGCGTTCTGCAGGGCGGTGCGGGTGACCTTGGTCGGGTCGATGATGCCGGCCTCGAACATGTCCACCCATTTGCCGCTGTAGGCGTCGAAGCCGCGGGACGCCTTCTCCTCCTGCTTCGCCTGGTTGACGATGATGGAGCCCTCGAACCCGGCGTTGCCGGAGATCTGGCGGAGCGGCTCCTCCAGGGCCCGGCGCACGATGTTGATGCCGGACTGGATGTCCTCCGACTTCTCCTTCAGCTTGTCCACCGCCGGCACCGCGCGCAGGAGCGCCACGCCGCCGCCGGGGACGATCCCCTCCTCGACGGCCGCCTTGGTGGCGTGCATGGCATCCTCGACGCGGGCCTTCTTCTCCTTCATCTCGGTCTCGGTGGCCGCGCCGACCTTGATGATCGCGACGCCGCCCACGAGCTTGGCGAGCCGCTCCTGCAGCTTCTCGCGGTCGTAGTCCGAGGTGGTCTCCTCGATCTGCGCCCGGATCTGCTTGACGCGCCCCTCGACGTCGGAGCGCTTGCCCTTGCCCTCGACGAGGGTGGTGTTGTCCTTGTCGGCGGTGATCTTCTTGGCCTGGCCGAGGTCCTCGATCTTGATGTTCTCCAGCTTGATCCCGAGGTCCTCGGTGATGCACTTGCCGCCGGTCAGGATGGCGATGTCCTCGAGCATCGCCTTGCGGCGATCCCCGAAGCCCGGCGCCTTGACGCCGCAGACCTGCAGCGTGCCGCGCAGCTTGTTGACCACGAGCGTGGCCAGCGCCTCACCCTCGACGTCCTCGGCGATGATGAGGAGCGGACGCCCGCCCTTCGCGACCTGCTCCAGGAGCGGCAGCAGCTCGCGCATGTTGCTGATCTTCTTCTCGTGGATCAGGATGTAGGCGTTCTCCAGAACGCACTCCATCCGCTCCGCGTCGGTCACGAAGTAGGGGCTGAGGTAGCCGCGGTCGAACTGCATCCCCTCGACGATCTCGAGGGAGGTCTCCATGCCGCGCGCCTCCTCGACCGTGATGACGCCGTCCTTGCCGACCTTCTCCATCGCCTGCGCGATGATCTCGCCGATGGTCTCGTCGTTGTTCGCGGAGATGGTGCCGACCTGCGCGATCGACTTGCCGCCGACCGTGCGGGACAGCTTCTTGATC